>Ga0315336_1001891_pt1 | contig 35701 bp, 27 predicted proteins | sample ASW5metaG_FD_204512 | JGI IMG/M metagenome (GOLD analysis project Ga0315336, IMG submission 204512) | Ammonia-oxidizing marine archaeal communities from Monterey Bay, California, United States - ASW #5 | ecosystem: Environmental > Aquatic > Marine > Intertidal zone | place: USA: California... | reverse complement strand
GTTCTCCTTTTTTCCAGAAACAATTTGTCTCGAAAATGGGCGATAGTCAGGTAAAGGAATTAGCCAAGTTGTATGATGCATGATTGGGCGTTGTGAAATAAGGCTTACTGATAGGGTAGCAGTTTAGAATCCGGGGATGGGGCCTTCTCTATCGGTTTGAGGCAGACTGCGATGTGTTCCGCAACCTTGGGAGGCTCTTTGCACCACCCCAGGATTCCATGGAATTTAGAAAAATCCCCCCGGCATGTGATTCGCTGAGGGGTAGTGATTCTGAAGCAAGTTATTTCTGGTACTACCTAGTTTGCCGCAGTACCATTGCCCTTACAACTTTTATCCTTCTTTCAATAAAATTGGAGCACTGTGCTGCACCAATTCAAGAACCCGGCTGAGCTACCAAAACCGCCCAGCGGGTCGATCGAGCCCATAGTGATCCCGTAACGTTCTGCCTCTATATTCTGTCCGGAATAGACCGCGACGCTGAAGAGTCGGAACCACTTCTTCAACAAAAATATCTAGCATTGTGGGAAAAAGCGGCGGCATCACATTGAACCCATCGGCGGCACCATCGCGGAACCAGCTCTCAATCAAATTGGCGACCTGCTCGGGTGTGCCGGCGAAAGTAAAGTGGCCGCGAGCACCGGCAAAACGGGCCAGAAGCTGGCGCAAGGTAAGGCCTTCGTTACGGACAAGATTGACGACCAATTCAGTCCGACTACGCATGGTTTCGACATTGGAAGGTTGAGGAAAGTCATCCGGCGTCAGCGGCCGGTCTAGCGGCAAATGCGAGAAATCATGTCCGTCGAACCTTGTGGAGAGGGTTCGGCGACCGATTTCCGGGTCAGTATTCTCATTGAGATCCTGTTCCATTCGTTTTGCTTCGGTCTCGGTCGACGCAATCATTGGGCTCAGACCAGGCAGAATCAGGACTTGGTTCGCAGCACGACCAGCTGCAACCGCTCGCTTCTTGATATCCGTGAAAAACTTCTGCGCCGTCGACTTTTGGAGGTGGGCTGTAAATACTGCCTCGGCGTGACGCGAAGCAAAATCGCGTCCGGCATCCGACGATCCTGCTTGCACCAGCACCGGTCTTCCCTGCGGACTGCGCGGCAGGTTCAGAGGCCCCGCGACGCTGTAGTGTTCGCCGCTAAAGTTGATTGGACGAATGCGGTCACTCTTGGCATAGACGCCACCGTCACGTTCATCAACCACTGCGTCATCGGCCCAGCTATCCCACAAATCTTTGACGATCTGGACAAATTCCTCGGCCATTATGTAGCGGTCCGCATGACTATCCTGAGCTGCATCACCGAAATTGCGTGCGACCTGCGCCATCCAAGTGGTGACGATATTCCAACCTGCACGGCCGTTGCTAATGTGATCAATCGAGCTGAATTGCCGTGCAAGGTTAAAGGCCTGCGAATATGTGCTCGATCCCGTTGCGATCAGACCGATTCGGTCGGTTGCGACGGCGAGTGCTGCTAATAAAGTTACGGGTTCAAGCCAGATACGTCCGGACCTCGCAGCATCCGATGACAACATCAGTGAATCAGCGAAAAAGATTGAATCAAATAGTGCAGCCTCCGCACGTTGAGCTATGTCCACATAGTAGTTCACATCGGTAAGCGAGGCCGGAGAAGAATCGGGGTGATTCCAGGCTGCTTCGTGGTGGCCCCGGGATTGGACGAACAAATTCAGGTGAAGTTGCCGAGTCATTGAGATAACGGCTCTCGTTAGGGAACGGCAGAATCGCTGAGCAGCATACGCGTTTAGCGGATGGGAGCACATACTTAGCAAAATGACAAGGTGGTGTTAGTTGGGAATTAATTAGCACCTGGAGATGAAGTGAATCACCTCACCCGAATCTCCACTTCGATGGTACGGGTGCTGGGAAAGAAACCCTACCTGAGGAAGGGAGTAGGTAATCCCGAAAAATAAAATACCGCTATAGTGCCGTAAGCCTGCACGTAACGGCGGGACGAGACGGGATCAACCAAGAGCAGATGGGGCAGACAGATTTATGTAACATTTTGTAATTGAAGAAAAGCCATGCCCAGTAAAGGATTGGGCGGTTAGGAGTAAGGTTCAAGTCCCGTTTCCCGCTCCAGAAGTTGTCCTAAATTCATTAGGCTTGGGCGGCCTTCGTACCCATTTTTGGAAGAAGGTCGCATTTACATCCATTTTTGTTTTGCTTAGCAGTTTCTCCAAATCGGCTTTCGTTTTTCCATGAAGGCGTTCTTGCCTTCCCTGTAATCTTCGGTTTGATAGAAACTGTTCATGATGGGCCGGCAAAGGCGATATCCTTCGTACATTGAGACATTCGCCGCAACTGCGAGTTCTTCCTTAGTATGCTGGACCGACATTGGAGAGCATTCGATAATCTTTTCCGCCATAGCGGTCGCCTCGTCGAGGAGCTTTTCGTTTTTGGCAACCTTGACGACGAGTCCGAGACGGTAGGCCTCCTGAGCGTCGATAAGTTCACCTGATAACATATACCACCTTGCAAGACCGGGAAGGGCATCTGGTAGCCGCATAGCACCACCGATGCTGATAATTCCGATCCTGGGTTGGGAGTAACCGATCATTGAGTTCTCCGAGATAATGCGAATATCTGCCCCGAGCAACAAGCTCATACCGCCGCCTATGGCGTATCCTTGCGATGCGCAAATGATGGGTTTTTTGATCCAGTCGAGGTCGCAATAAAGGATCCCCTTGGGACGGACAGCACCTCTCTTAAGCTCGTCTTCTTCGAGATTTTGATCCCAGCCCGAGCAAAATGATTTTCCGTTTCCCGAGAGGATGGCTACCCATACCTCTTTGTCTTTGTTTACGTCTTCCCAGCACTTGAGAAGCTCCGTGACTGTGGCGAAGCTCAAGGGGTTCAATTTGTTTGGACGGTTAAGGGTCACGTAGGCGATCTTGTTCTCTTTTCGGTATTGTACGGTTTCGAGACCGAATTCCTGGGTCAGGTCCATGATCGTCTTTCCTTTCTAATTTGAGTTATATAGATCTTGTGGCCCCCATTTTTAGTGCAAATCTGCTTAATTCACCCTGCGTGATTTTCCTTCCCAGTGTTTATCGCGGATATTCCGCCGAATAATTTTCCCTTGCGAATTTTTGGGAAGCTCCGCCATGAACTCGATGTGTTTTGGCTTTTTGAAACTCGCGATTTCGCTCTTGGTGAATTCAATGATGTCTGATGGGTTCGGTGACTCGCCAGGGCGGGGAACGATTAGTGCTTTGATAGCTTCCCCCCATTCATTGTCCGGAACCCCAAATACCAAAGCCTCGAGTACAGCCGGATGATGACAAAGAACTCGTTCTACTTCGGATGGATACACGTTGAATCCACCTGTAATTATCATCTCCTTTTTTCGGTCAATGACATAAAGGAAACCTTCTTCGTCTGCTACGGCAAGGTCGCCCGTATGCACCCACCCACCGCGAATGGCTTCCGCGGTGGCTTCAGGGTTTTTCCAATAGCCATCCATGACGTAGTCCCCGCGCAGACAAATTTCGCCGACTGTACCGGACTCCACTACTTGGTTTTCTTCGTCATGTAAAGCAAGTTCCACCCCCGCGGCGGGTTTTCCGCAGGATGCGAGGCGGCAGCGTCCTTCCCGAGATTTTTCATATGTATGTTCCCAGGGCTGGAGAATAGTGATGGGCTGACGGGCTTCGGTGAGACCATAGGTTTGACGGAATATCGGACCAAGGCGCTCGATCGCACGGCCCAAGTTTTCTTCTGATATGGGAGCGGCACCGTAGGTAATCGTGTGTAGACTGGAAATAACCGCTCTGTTAAGTCTTTCAGAATCGAGGAGGCGAGGAACCATAGTTGAGACCAAATAGGCGGTTGTAGCCTGCTCGACCTCGATGAGGTCTATCAGTAAATCCGGATCAAACCTGGGCAGGATGATGTTTCGAGCCCCCCGAAGGTAGGTAGTCTCTGTGAAATTAAATGAAGCGTGGGTCATTGGAGCAGCGTGGAGCATCGAGTCTTCCACGCCAAAGCGATAGTCCATATTCCTGAAAAATTTTGAGACCCAAGCCTGGTGTGTACGATGGGTGTTTACTACTGCTTTTGGTGTTCCAGAGGTTCCCGAGGTGTAATGTAAATGATAGAGAGAGTCGAAAGGGACCTTCACGCCCGCCCTGTTTGGCGAACCCTGAGAAACCCAGTCCTCGTAGCTGTGAACATTCTTTTCTTGTCGGCCCATTCCGATGATGTGACGTAGATGGCTGCATTGTTCGAGGATTGAAGGGATTTGATCGAGATGGCCTTCGTCCACAAAGAGAAACTCCACCTCGGAATCTTCGAGCATGAAAATATGTTCCTTGATCGCATTGCGTGCGTGAAGGCTTAAAGAGGCGCCGCCTGCCTTGGCGGTGGCGAAATTAACCTCGAGAATTTCTGCGCAGTTGTCCATCAGCTTGGCGACGCGTCCAGCTGTTTCAAGTCCATGAGCGAGGAGAGCGTTCGCCAATCGGTTGCTGCGCAGATGCAGATCGCGGAATGAGAAACGGCGTTCCCCGTCGACGACGGCTTCTCTGTTCCTGAACTGTCCCGCCGCCCAGGCGATGTTTAAGCTGGGATCTATCATTATGATCGGCACATAGTCGGGGACAAATTATCTGGTTGGTGATTAGCTCGTTTTGAAGATTGTGAGCTGCCCATTGTTTCCTCCAGTTTATAGATGCTACTGCCTTTCCAGGCGTGTTCCTTATAGAGCACCTATGAACGGTATCCGATTTCCAATTCTCGAGTACAACCTCGCGCCTGTTCTTATTGCTGCCGAACTTGGGAGTTTGTCTAACTGGCCGGTATAACTGGCAGCAAGACGTACCCAGGCCACTCGGGGCCCGTATGAAGGGTGACCATCCCAGCAAAGGGGTCGGACGGACGGTCTTGGGGGTCATCGTGGCGGAACGGTCCCACTCCGGAATAAATTCGTCCGGAAACCGGCATCTCAGGGTGCTCAAAACCGGGGTAGACGTAATCCCTGCCGCGCACGCTCAGGCCAATCCGATAGCCTTTTGGAATAACGATGCTGGTTGGCCAGATTTCTACGTCGAGTTCGTATACTTCACCAGGGGTGAGCGGCTGCGATTCGTCATGGGGATGAAAGGGGCGGTAGGGTAGGGTAAGTTCGGAGTCAAGCTTGCGGTGCGATGCGCGGAGCCACCCGAGGCCGACGGGGGTGTGGGGATCGTTTGCTCCTTGGAAGGTGATTTCGCGCATCTCTTCGTCGAACACGCGTAGGACGAGGAATATATCCGCATCGCTAGTCTCGGATGAGACAAATAGCTTGGCCGCAGCCGGACCGCTAATTTCGGTTTCTTTATCGAGAGGCGAAGTCAAATAAGTGAGTCCTTTTCCGAGAGGGTCAAAGGTTCTTCCTCTCGTATTTACTTGGGGTTCAGTCTTCAAGGTAAAGCTTCCGGAATGAACATAGAATTTCGTCCATTCTGTGCGTGCAAGAGGCCATTCAGACTCCGCACGCTCGACAAACTTCTCGCCCGGATGACGAATATTTAAAGCGACCTTAGGCTGTTTGTTCCAGCCTGTGTCCTCACCCTTGAGAAAGTGGCCGAAAAATCGTTTCTGAAGATTCACACCATAGTCGGTATAAAAATGGGTAAAATGGTGGAGGCCGTGCACTTCGAGCCATTTTTCCTCTGAGGCCGCATTTAAGTATCCCTCAAAATTTCCGCGCGGATGGAGACCTACGCCGCCCCAGTTGCTCGCTGAGAGCAGAGGCACATTGATCTTCGAGTAATCGGGTATCCGATCTTTCCAATAGTCGTCGATAAGCGGATGATCTAAGAGGTCTTGCCCATAGTCAGTGCGGTTGGCACCCAGCTCCTCGTTTGTAAGCGTCTCGGGACCTGAACTCCATTCACCGTTGATCTGGCTGCGCCAGTCTCGGTTACCCCTGCCGTGCTGCCGCAAAGTGACGGTGTCCGTGTACCAAATGTCGGCGAACCGGCAGAGGATTCCGCCGTGGTAACTGAGGTCACGGTAAAGATCAGCCGCCCCCTCCCAAACGCACATCGCTGCCAGGTGGGAGGGCTGGAGAGTGGCGACGACCCACTGATTCATTCCGTAGTAGGAAATTCCGTTCAGGCCCACTTTACCATTGCACCATGATAGTTCACCCACCAACTCGATGCAGTCATGAAAATCCTTTGCCTCTCGGGGAGACCAGACATCCATGAAGCCTGGCGAGCGGCCAGCTCCGCGTGAGTCCACTCGGACGCAGGCATAACCATCTGGGACCCACTTCTCCGGGTCTGCAAGTTCCCAGTTCTGGTATTTGTTTGAGGTGCCCTGGACCGTCTCCGGGAATTCTTCAGTCATCACTTTCCACTGGACGGGATATCCGTCCATCAAATGGAGCCACTTAGCATAGGGGCCATAGGACATGATAGCGGGGTACGTTCCATTGTCGACCGGGCGGTACACGTCACACCGGAGGGCTACTCCATCATCCATTTCAAGCGGCATATCCCAGTCAATTCGCATTCCGTCACGTACTTCGGTCTTGAAAGTGTCCATATGCCCCCCTGGAGGATTGATTCATATAACAATCAGTTAAATTAAAGTAATGATGGCTAGATTGAAATGACGCCTAAATTCAGACTGTATTCTTCATTTCCTTTAATGAAAGAAAAACACGATGGTGTCCTCCGGTCAATGAGCAATTGCCTCCGAATGGATATCCCTGATCAGGAAGTAGGGGGCCTGCGATAGGTGAGGACAAGGCTTTCTCCCCCTACGGCTTTACAGGTTCGAAATTGTCGGGCAGAAAAGAGGCTAAGGAGGATGCTGTGAAAAGTCTTTGGAATGAAAGGGAGTCCATTGCCTGCAAGGGGAAACTGGGCCAAAGGGTGTATTCTTCGCGCCTTTTAGGCCGGGAGCCTTCTCTTGTGCTCCACGGCGGGGGGAATACTTCTGTGAAAATTAGAGAAAAGAATCTTTTCGAGGAAGAAGAGGACGTTCTTTACGTGAAACGAAGTGGGCAGGACCTTGCGGATATTGATGAAGCCGGATTCGTGCCACTTAGGTTGGCGCCCTTGCGTCGTCTGCTCTCTTTAGATTTTGTGTCTGAATCGGATCTGGCGCATCAGCTCAAATGCTTCTTGGTGCGGTCGGGGTCACCTCCTCCCTCGATCGAGACTTTTTTGCACGCACTTCTTCCATATCCCTATGTAGACCATACCCATGCCGATGCACTGCTGGCCATTTCAAACGCGGAAGGGGGAGAGAGTCGGATTCGGAAAATTTACGGGAGCCGGGTTGTGATCGTTCCCTATGTCAAGCCTGGATTCAAGATTGCGAAGGCTTTTATGGAAATATTCGAGAAGGAATCAACGGAGTCGACCGAGGGTATTGTTCTCATGCACCACGGACTGTTTTCATTTGGAGATACCGCAAAAAAGTCCTACGAAAAAATGATTGACTTGGTAGCGGAAGCCAAAAATTATCTGAGAGCGGAGGGTGCGTGGGCGCTTCCCGAACCGTCGGGGCTTGAGGGTAGTCCTTCCATACAGGAATTTGCTTCCCTTAGAAAAGATATCTCGGATGAGGCTGGATTTCCGCTCATTTTGTCTAGGAGGAAAAGTTCGCTGGGCACTTCCTTTGCGCGCCGGATAGACGTTTCAGAAATATCCCTGCGAGGTCCCGTCACACCGGATCATGTTCTTCGCACCAAGCGCCTTCCCATGGTCGGGCGCGATGTGGCTGGCTATAGCGAGAACTATAGGCGAGAGTTTTTGAAGTTCCGCCCTGATGGCGTTGAGGAGAATGAAATGCTCGACCCCGTTCCCCGAATTATTCTTGATGTAGATCTTGGGTTTTGTTCGGCGGGAAGGTCGGTGGACGAGGCGGATATAGCCGCCGCCATATATGGGCAGACAATGGAAGTCATTCTCCGGGCAGAGGCATTGGGTGGATACCGGGCACTTCCGCCCCGAGAGATTTTTGAGATCGAGTATTGGGAGCTGGAGAGGCTCAAGCTGAAAGATGATGCCAAAGTATTTTCAGGTGAAATTGCTTTGGTGACGGGGACATCTTCTGGTATTGGCCGTGCCTGTGTGGATTCATTACATTCGCGTGGTGCGGCTGTTACTGGATTGGATTTGACCCCTCCCGGTGATGAGCTGTCGGGCCGGCCGGACTATCTTGGCGTCGAGTGCGACGTGACGGATGATGAGGCCCTTTCTCTCGCGCTTGAGCAGATAGTTCATCGTTTCGGTGGTGTAGACATTCTAATTCTCAATGCGGGTATCTTCCCCTCTAGCCGCAATATTGCAGACCTTTCAACGAAAGAATGGCGGCGTGTCATGGATGTGAACCTCGACGCAAATCTTGCGCTGATGCGAATGTGCTATCCGCTGCTGAAACTATCTCCCAAAGGTGGGCGCGTTGTGGCCGTTGGTTCGAAAAACGTTCCTGCACCGGGAAGAGGAGCAGCGGCCTACTCAACGTCGAAAGCGGCTCTGACCCAGCTCATGCGCGTGGCTGCGCTGGAGTGGGCAGCGGAGGGTGTCCGGATCAATATGATTCACCCAAACGCGGTGTTCGATACAGGGGTTTGGAATGAGGAAGTCCTTGCTTCCCGTGCAAAAAGCTACGGGCTGAGCATCAAGGATTATAAAAAAAGGAACTTACTGAATACTGAGGTAAGCAGCCGCGATGTAGCTGAAATGGCGGCTGAAATGTGCGGCCCGTTCTTTTCCAAGACTATCGCTGCCCAGGTTCCCGTCGACGGCGGAAATGACAGAGTGATTTAGCTCGACGAAAACTATATTTCCGCAAGTTCTCTCTTGAGTGTCTCATACATATCCAAAGCCTTTTCGGGTGTCTCCCCGTTGTGGACCACGACTCGGACTGCCTGAATCATCGCTACGGGAGATTCCGATTGAAAAATGTTTCGCCCCATGTCCACCCCCAAAGCGCCTTGATCAATCGCCTTGTAGGCCATGGCCAAGGCATCCAGCTCAGGTATTTTTTTTCCTCCTGCAATGACGATGGGAACAGGACAGCCCGCGACAACTTTTTCAAATCCGGTTTCAATAAAATACGTCTTGACGTAGTGGGCCCCAATTTCGGCCGCGATTCGGGTGGCGAGTCCGAAATAGCGGGCATCACGATCCATATCCTTTCCGACTCCTGTGACTGCTAAAGTCGGAATTCCGTAGCGCGCACCGGTATCGATAAGTTTTACTACGTTTGAGATGGATTTGTGCTCGTGTTCAGCGCCGATGTACACCTGCGCAGCCATTGCGGAAGCGTTGAGGCGGATGGCGTCTTCGATATTGACACCGACCATCTCGTTGGAAAGCTCGGTGTGAATGCTCTGGCCAGCGCTGCATCGGAGGACAATAGGTTTATTTGAATCTGGGGGTATGCAGCTCCGCAGCGCTCCGCGGGTGCACATAAGGACATCGGCATGGGGAATAAGCGGGTTAATCTGTAAATCGATGCGCTCAATTCCGGTGGTGGGACCCTGAAAGTAGCCGTGGTCAAAGGCAAGCATGACCGTTTTTCCAGATTCTGGGCTAAAAATTCGCGAGAGACGGTTTTGCATCCCCCAGTCAAGTGCTCCGGATCCTTTAAGAAAAAATGAATGGTTTCTTTGGGGAATTCCGATGCCAAAATCCTTGCCGTCCTTAATGTCGTCGATGTCTGCCATCCTTCGTCTCCAAAAATTATACGGGACGACCGGCCAGGAGTTAAAGTGAGAGCAGCCCCGTGAACGATGCCCGAAAATAAATTATGTACTCCAGAAAAGTATACACATTATATTCGAATTTTAGGACGGACAAAGCCTGCATGTCTCGTGTGAGAATGATCCGAATGGCTGGCAACCGGAAGTACTACATAAACGAATATAATTTAACCCCTAAAAACGGTTCTGGCTGGGACATATTTCTGCCAGGGAGAGAAAAATGATAAAAAAAGAGTGGCATTTTGATCTGGAATATGGTGTTTGCCATTTATTTCCGGTCAAGAATAAAAATTCCGGTTTCCAGCGGTGCTTTCGATTCGAGCTGCAGGGGTGTAAAATTAGAAGTTTGAAGCGGAAGCATGGAAAAATCTTATTTTTCAGCTAGAAGCTCCTGGCCTGGGACCCCTCGTCCGAAACTCTCCGAACCCTCGTGGCTCCGGGATATCTGATTTGCTCGAAGGTATTCATCCCAACATTTTGTCCCTCACAGCTGCTGTTCTCATTGCCGTGGCGCGTGTGCTCTACCAAGGCGCCTTGGGTTACCTAAGTCCTACTGCAATTACTTGTGTGGTAAACGTAGTTTCCCTGGTTTTTGCATTTTTTTTGTATTGGATGAGCGAGGGAGTGGATCGTTGGCCTATCCAGGGCATCCTTTGGTTCGTAGCAGTGGGGCTCTTTGGCTCCCTGTTAGGCAGGTATTTCAGTTTTGTTTCCCAGCGTCTCGTGGGTATTTCCAGAACCTCCGTCGTGATGCAGTCCGTCCTCGTATGGTCTACAGCATTCGGCGTTTTTTTCCTTGGAGAACGGTTAGACGCTGGAATCATTGTCGGATCTCTTTTAATCATGCTGGGTGGTGCACTTCTTGTCCATGAGCAAGTGGAGGTCCGCAAGGAAATTCCTCTTATTTATTATTTGGCCCCCCTCCTGACCGCCTTGAGTTTTGCAGTGACTTTTCTTCTCCGACGCTACGGTTTGGCGTGGATTCCATCGGCTCCCGTTGGAATGGGGATAGGAAATTTTTCTGCCATCGTTGTGATTGGTGGGATTTTGTGCTTTTCGAAACAAGGAACATCCTGTACCCAGGGAGGGGGAAGCATCCTATTCGCCCTGGGGGGATCGATATTTAATGTCGCTGCAGCATTTTGTTTTTGGATTGCCATTCAAACGGGAGAACTTGTTCAGGTGGTTCCTATAAACCGTTTGTCAGTGCTTTTTGTTATCTTTTTTTCATGGCTTTTTTTTCGAAAAAAGGAAGCCATCACTTGGAGGGTGGTGTTGGGGGGCGTACTTTCAGTAGCAGGCGCCTTCACGATTGTTCCTGGAAAATAAGGTGAGCATGGTTTTTTTTCCGATGAGTTCAGGCGGGGGAGGGGCAAACCCTCGTGTATCGCCGACGTACAGCATTGATAACGGCCAAATTACTTGTCATCACGGGAATTTTAGGGAAGCGAGCGCAAATTCTAGGAAGTGCCAGTATGGCGGGCAAGTTGGTGCATGAAAGAAAAAGGCAGTCTGCCTCTTCTAGAGCGGTGGGATCGATGTTTTTTTCCAAGAACGGGATAATTTTGTTCGCATCTTGACGGCCAATTTCGAGATTGTCCGTAATACCCATACCTGCAATGGAGAGAACCTCGAAACCATCCTCTTTGAGACTTGCGCCAACCGCATCCGTGAGATTTTGAACGTAAGGCGTCATCACAGCAAGTTTTTTGGCCCCGAGGAGAGAAAATTCCTCGGACAGTGCAGATAAGATGCTGATGGCCTGGGAACCAGTTTCTTCCTCAATTTTTCGTATAATTTCGCGGTCATAATTCTGTCCAAATAGGGCACCACCGGATGTACAGCCAAATACGGTGAGGTCCGGCTGGACGGTCTCGAGGTCGAGGTTGGCATGATGGAGCCATTTCCCGATCATCTCCATCTCTGCGTCTTTGGTTGTTTCTGGGAGGTGCATTCGTGCGGTGGCGATTTCAATCCCTTTGGGGAGTTCACGGTGAAAATCCATCTCCATTGTGGAATTGGATGAAGGAATGAGCAGGCCGACACGAAATGTCCAGCTTTTAGTGTCCATACGAATGATTCCCTTCTCATTTTACGGGAATTTTTCGAACTTCCATTCAGGTGAAATATGTGTGTCTGCTTTTTGTTAGCAACAGCCTAATCAGAAATTTAGTATAGCAAATATTCGCATCCCTACACTCTTTGGCCGACTCATGTTTATTTTAAACGTTCAGGGCGCAGATGTGGAGCCGTTTATCAATTGAAAATTCAGAATTGGGACGTTCAATTTCAGGAAAATTGAGCATTCGGGTGAATGACTCATAAATTATACAACCAACAAGGTCATCGAAAGGAGCGAAAAACTCAATTGGTGCGGATGTCCGCAATTTCAGGGCGCCAGCCCAATTCAGCTTCACACCACCAACCTGCTGCCAATAGCTCAATGTCGCTCATGAGATGGCTGACAAATTGAATTCCGAAGGGAAGGTTCTTGTCCCCACGTCCTAACGGGAGAGTCAAAGCGGGTAGGCCGGTCTGGGAGGCCGGTTCGTTGAAGAAAGCGCTTCCAGTCGATTCTTCGGCCAAGGGGGGGGGCTCTTGAAAAGTAGGAAGAACGATAAAATCGCAGTCCTTTGCTATCTGGTTCAGCGCAGTTTTAAGCCTTGCCCTCTGGCGGAGGCCCCGGGCGTAATCCATGCCGCTTGTCTTGAGGCCGTTCTCAACTAAGGTCCGTATGACCGGGGAGTAATCGTCCGCATGCTTAGAGAACATTTTCTCATGGTAAGCTGCACCTTCGACATTCATAATCATTCGGTGAGTGTCGTGAAGAATTTGAAAATCAAGCGGGAACTCGATTTCTTCGATTTCCACCCCAATTTTCCGCAATTGCTCGACTCCGCCATCCACCCATTCGATTACTTCGGCTGCGGCGTATTGGGAAATACCGTTTCGTGGGTAGCGTACTTTTGTTGGTTTTCTGGGGACGAGTGGCCCAAAGCGCGGAAGAGCGTTCCCATGAGTGGTTTCGTCCTTATCGTCTGGCCCGGCCATTTGTGCGAGGAGGAGAGCGGCATCCTCCGTCGAACGCGTCAAGGTACCGATGTGGTCAAGGGACCAGGAAACTTCCACCACTCCTCCACGGGAGATTAGGCCGTAACTTGGCTTGAAGCCTATAATACCGCAATAAGCCGACGGACGGAGAACTGAGCCCCCGGTTTGGGAGCCTAGGGCGGAAGGCGCCATACCTGTGGCGATAGCGGCGGCCGATCCGCTGCTTGATCCCCCCGGACTGTGTGCCAGATTCCATGGATTGCGAGTTTGAGATGGGTCTCCTGTCGCGAACTGAGTGGTTACGGTTTTCCCCAGGATTATCGCCCCAGCCCGTCTAAGACCAGCAACGCAAAAAGCGTCTTTTTCTGGAACATTTCCTTTCAAAAAAGGAGAATTTGCCTCGCAGGGGAGACCCTGGACATCAATAATGTCCTTTATCCCAATTGGAGCGCCCGCCAACGGGCCGGTGTTTTCCTTTGGGGATCGATTGTCGTCGGATATCCGGGCAGCCTCCAGCGCACCCTCCCTATCGAGCGAGGCCCATGCCTTAATTTCTTTCTCGCAGGCGTCGGCTCTTTCGAGCAGGGCCCCGGTCCATTGCTCCGACGTCAAATTTCCCTCGGCGATTTCCTTTAAGCCCTGCTTGAGTGTGAGTTCCCACAGGTTGGCCATGGATATCTAGGTCCTCTAGTTTGGGTCCGATTATTCCCGCAGGGAACACAATACCTCAATTTGGGGTCTTTGCGGTAGAATAGACCATAGAATTTATCATTTAGGGGGGACTACAATGATTGTTGGTAGGGGAGGAGCGCTTGGCCGGACGGTAGTGGCGCGATTCGTGGTAGGGGAGGATTTACTTGAAAGCCTGAGTCAGGTTTGCAAGGATGAAAGCATCCGGAACGGAATCATATTAACAGGTTTTGGCAGTGTCTCCCGCGCGGTGGCTTCAGGGGCGGATACCGATCAGTTTCCTCCCCGGAAGTTTTATTCGATCGATCGGTCTGAAGGGATTGAAATTTTGTCCATTAGCGGCGTAGTTGCAGACTTCCATGTGCATGCTCACGTTTCCTACTGCACAAAATCTGAGTCTTTCGGGGGGCACCTTGAAAAAGGGAATGTTATCTTTAGCTTGGCCGAAGTCGCCATCGCCGCCGTCGATGGTTTCAAGCTCAGGCGCATGCGTGATGACGTGACTGGCCAGCGGCTTCTTCAAGTGCTGGAGAGCTATGAGGGCTTGCCCGAGGAGGACGACAATGGAAGCCTGCACAGTGTGTCGAGTCATATTAGTTAGAGGGCGATGATGCTATTTAACCGTGAACGTGCTACTCGCCTGATGGAAGAATTCCGTATCGACGCGCTTTTGGCAACGGCCCAGCATAATGTTTTGTATCTGTCAGATTTCATTGGATGGACGCAGCAGACCTACGGGGACCAAATTACACAGACTTTCGCCCTGGTTTGCCGCGATGAGAACATCCCGGCGGGCCTCATCGTCTCGCGTCAAGACGAGACCTATCTTGCCGCCCGGGGAACATGGATCGAGGATGTTCGGGGTTACGGCGGAAAGGGTGCACTTGAACTGGGGCCAAATGCCGAACCTCTAGATGATGAGGAGCGGAAATTCCTGCTTGTGGCAGAAAACGAAGCTCTTCGAGAGTCGTCCGCGCCGGCAAGCTTGGTCCGACTAATTCGAGAGCGAGGCTTGGAAAATACTCGAATTGGAATCGATCAGGAAGGGATGCATCCCCACACACGCTCAGTTCTCACGGAGGCATTCCCAAATTCAGAAATTCTGGAGGCTTCCAGCCTTTTTCGCCTCATTCGCCTGGCAAAAACCCCGGACGAACTAGAGCGAATGCGCCGCGCTACTGAACTGAATGAGCGGGCCATCCAAGCATTTCAAAAAGAGGTCACTGAGGGCCTGACCGAAGTGGAGGTGGCATCCCACTACTACAAAACAATCGGTGAAGGTGGGGGCAGGTGGTATTGGTTTCATCTGGCGAGTGGCAGGCGTGCTAGTGCTATATTTCCCCCGTCGGAAAAAAAATTCGAGAAAGGAGATAGTTGGAAGTTTGATGCTGGTAGCCGCTTAGCCGGCTATTGCGCGGATGGAGGCGGATGCGGTGTTGTGGGTGATCCGTCGCCTGAAATTGTGCGTGACTGGAAGGCAATCGAAAAGGGTTTGGAGGCGGGTTTTTCGGTAATGCAGGCTGGTGTGAAAGGCTCAAAAATTTTTGAGGCTGCGATAGGAGCGATGCAGATAGCTGGTATTGACTATAATGGGATGTTTGTTGGTCATACCATGGGGGCCGAGGGTCGAGAGTTTCCCTGGACGATCGGTAGGCCTGTCTCAGTAGACGATCCATTTCTTCCCGAGAGCACGGATATACCACTTCCTGCCGGAGCGGTTTTAAGTTTTGAAATTCCGACGGGTATTTTTGGTGTAGGCGGATGTCATGCAGAATACACCGTGGTTCTGACAGAAAATGGGTTCGAACACTTGGTCGACCATCCTGTGCGAACTCTCTATAGGTCCTGATGTTGCCGCGAACTGCACAAGGACTTGATTTCCCCATTTGCAATATCTTTCTAATGCGACCCTCTTTTCGGGCCTCCTGCGTGGTTCTGTCGAATTGGGATTCACGCTATCATCGTTTTGTCAATACCAATCCATTCGTTGACTGAGGCCTGTTCGTTCTTTTCGGAGTATGGCAATGCCAAGATTCTGGAACCCATCTTTGTGGGCGGGTTTAATGCCCATTGGCATTGGGCAGACCAAGCCCAATCATTATCTCGATATGTTGAAAGTAGTATGGCGAAACAGGGAGCAACTCCCCTTTGCCTGGCGTATTTTGCGGGACGGGGTTTGCGACGGCTGCGCCCTTGGAACAGTGGGCCTCCACGACTTCACCATGGATGGAATTCATCTGTGTATGACGCGTCTCAATCTCCTGCGACTAAACACGATGCCGGGACTGGATATTTCTCTTTTGGCGAATGGAGCGGATTTAAAGGAAAAAAACGGCTCAGAACTCCGGGAGCTTGGCCGGCTTCCTTATCCAATGATGAGAGAACGCGGGGAGCCCGGTTTCCGTCGAATCGGATGGGAAGAGGCGTACACGGCTATGGCTGGGCGCATTCGGGGGATGGACCCGCAGCGGATGGCTTTTTATTTGACATCGCGGGGCATGACAAATGAAGTTTATTATACCGCACAAAAGGTGGCGCGCTTCCTGGGGACAAATAACGTCGATTACTCGGCACGAATCTGCCACGCACCGAGTACAATAGCCCTTAAGCAGACTCTAGGCGTCTCAGCTTCGACCTGTTCCTACAAGGACTGGCTCGGGGCGGATCTCTTGGTATTTGTTGGCAGTAACGCTCCGAACAGCCAGCCTGTGACAGCAAAGTACATCTATCTTGCCAAGCAACAGGGCGCCCAAGTTGCTGTGATTAATCCCCACCGAGAGCCCGGTCTTCAGCGCTATTGGGTGCCCTCGGTGTTCGAGAGCGCGTTGTTCGGAACAAAGCTGGGTGATGCTTTTTTTTCGATCCATGCGGGTGGCGATGTCGCCTTTTTGAACGGTGTTCTCAAATATTTGATTACCACTGGGGCAGTAGACAAAAAATTTATCCAGAAAAATACAGAGAATTTCGGGGAACTGAGAACCGCGTTGGCTGACCAGGAATGGGAGTTTTTGGAGAAGCATGCTGGTGTGTCCCGCGAGGAAATGATGCGTTTTGGGGACATGTGTGCTGCCGCCCGTTCGGCAGTTTTTGTATGGAGTATGGGAGTTACTCACCATTTATTCGGAGTTGAAAATGTGCAAGCCATCCTCAATCTCGCCCTAGCGCTGGGGATGGTCGGCCGAGAGAACTGCGGCGTGATGCCCATTCGGGGCCACAGCGGTGTCCAGGGAGGCGCCGAGGTGGGTTGCGTCCCGGGAAATCTGCCTGGTGGCGCTCCTATCGATGAGCATTCGGCTCAGGTGATTGCGAATGTATGGGGTTTTTCTCCACCCCTGGGAAAAGGTCTTTCGGCGGTTGAGATGGTCGAGGCCTCCCATGCGAATGAGATGGAAATGCTCTATTTTGCGGGTGGAAACTTTCTTGAAACCCTCCCAGATCCAGATTTTGTTCGAGAGGCCCTTGAGCGAATCCCCCTGCGTGTCCATCAGGACATTGTTCTGTCTACGCCCATGTTTGCTGAGCCCAACGAAGCTGTCCTTTTGCTTCCAGGACAGACCCGCTATGAGCAACGGGGAGGGGGATGTGAGACATCGACTGAGCGCAGGGTTATTTACAGTCCCGAAATTCCGGGCCGCCGCATTGGTGAGTCCAAGCCAGAGTGGGAGATCCTGATGGAGATGGCTGAGCATGTATATCCCGAACGGCGCAATAAGATCCATTTTGATTGTTCGGCTGACATACGCGATGAAATCTCTCGGACGGTGCCTAGCTACGATGGTGTGCAGAATTTCAAGAATAACGGTGATTCGATCCAGTGGGGCGGCCGCCGCCTATGTGATGGGGGAAATTTTCAAACGCAAGACGGGCGGGCGCACTTCAAAGCTCTGACGCCGCCCGCTGCGGAAATTCCCGAGGGATGGTTTTTTCTGAGCACTCGGCGGGGAAAACAGTTTAACAGTATGGTGCATAGTGATTACGACTCTCTCACCGGAGCGAGCCGGGAAGATGTTCTTATCAGCAAGGATGATGCGGTAGGTCTTGGTCTCCAGGACGGTTCGCGTGTCCTCCTTAAGTCAGAGGCGGGGGAACTCCGGGGGAAGATCAAGGTGATGCCCATCCGCCCCCGCAACGTGCAGGTTCATTGGCCTGAAGCCAATGTCCTTATCAAAAGGGGCCGGCGTGATCCCCGAAGCGGTGTGCCTGACTACAACGCTCTCGTGCAAATGGTTCCGGATGAGCCCGCGATCCCTTGATTTTCAATCGGTCAATTTCCTGGGGGATTCTCTCTTAACGGGGTCTTGCTGCCGGATGGATGGGGTGGTCTCCCCATTGCGCTTCCTTCAGTGTGATGCGGTTTAATTTAGAGAAGGATCCATCTGGCAGAGTTTCGTCTCTACCCAGGGAAATGAATTCAGGGATGGATCTGTTTTTCTGGGGAAATTTTTTTAGTATGGAAGTGGAGGGAGCCGTAGTGGAAAGGGGAGCTAAAATTCTTGTCCGGGATTGCGCAGGGGTGAGCGAGGGCGAGGATGTTCTCATCGTTACAGATGAGAAACGCCTGAACATCGCCCAGGCCGTAAAAATCGCCGCAAATGAGGCGGGCGGATGTGTGGCGCTCATCGTGTGTCCGCCGCGAAGTATCGACAATGAAGAGCCTCTTTCGCCGGTCGCGGCCGCGATGGGACAGGCTGCTGTTGTAATCATGCCCGTTACCCAAGCGCTTTCGCACACGCGGGCTGTTCGCGAGGCGATAAGCGGTGGTGCGCGGGTTCTCTCGATGACAGCTTTCACGGAGAATATGATGGAATCGGGGGGGCTTATGGCCAACTTCAGGGAGCGCAGACCCTTTTGCGACTGCCTGGCAAAGCAGCTCACCCGGGCCCGAAATGTGCGAATCACAAATCCCGCGGGCACCGCCCTCGAATTCAGTTTGGAAGGCCGGCAGGGGAACAGCCATTGCTGTATTTTGGATTCGCCTGGTTTCTCCGCCGTCCCTAATATCGAGGCAAATATCTCTCCTGTTGACGGCACCGCCCAAGGAGTGTTGGTTTGCGATGGCAGTATTCCCTATTACGGAGTCGGGGTGATTCGAGAGCCTGTTAGCTTCCGAATCGTGGGGGGATTCGCCGAAGAAATTTACGGTGCTGAGCAGGCGGTATTTCTCCGCGATCTTCTGGCCATGCAGAATGACCGATGGGTTTACAACATTGCTCAGTTTGCGATTGGCATGAATCCCCAATGCCATGAATTCACCGGTGAAATGCTGAACGATGAAGGCGTGAACGGTACGATTCATATAGGCATAGGAACCTCGGCAAACCTGGGTGGAGCTGTTCAGGCAAAGACCCATTTTGACGCTATCATTCGGGAACCCTCCGTTTGGTTTGACGATGAGCCAATCATAGAAGTTGGCATCGTTGTGGCGGAAGACCGGTCGTAAAATGAAGACTTCAGTATGTGTTGGAATCGACATTGGAGGGACGTTCACCGACTTGGTTCTTCTCGATGGCGGAGGCGTTCACGTCGCCAAGGTGCTAACCACGTCGGGCGATCCCGCTTATGGTGCATTGAATGGCTTCCGCCGAATTCTTGAAATTAGCTCGACTTCCGCCTGCGATGTCGATGAGGTTGTACATGCAACCACGTTGGTCACGAATGCACTAATCGAGCGTACGGGTGCGCCGGCCGGCGTAATTACGACAAAAGGATTTGCCGACACTCTCGAGATTGCCCGTGAAAAGCGCTTCGATCTCTATGACATTTTCCTCGAGATCCCCTCACCGCTTGTCCCGCGTGAATTTTGTCTGAGCGTTTCTGAGCGAGTAGATTCGGACGGAAATATTCAATGTTCTATCAACACGGAAGAAATGGCCAATGCAGCTGGCCGGCTTCGTGAAGGTGGTGTGCAGTCAATTGCCATCAATTTCTTGCATTCCCCCTCCAATCCCGCTAACGAAATCGCCGCGGAGACCGTTATACGAAACTCCTTTCCCGATCTTTGGGTCAGTCGCTCCTCGGCTATCGCTCCCGAGACAGGAGAATATGAGCGGTGTTCCACCACTGTCGCAAACGCATATGTTAGGCCCAACACCGAGCGGTACCTCGATAAATTGACGGAAAATCTGAAAGCGCTTGGATTCGGAGGTCGCATTTCCATCATGCTCTCTACAGGCGGATTTTCTGGATTAGAGGCGGTTCGCCGTGTCCCCATCCGAATTTTGGAATCGGGACCTGCAGGCGCTGCTCTGGCGGCCGCGCAATTGTCACAATCCTGCGGAGAAAGGCGTGCCATCGGATTCGATATGGGAGGAACAACCGCCAAAATCTGTCTGGTACGAGATGGGGAGCCAGACACCGTACATTCTTTTGAAGCGGCAAGGACTTCTCGATTTCAAAAAGGAAGCGGGCTGCCCATTCTCGCCCCATCGGTAGACCTGGTCGAAATTGGAGCAGGCGGGGGCAGCATCGCTCATGTCAACCGGCTGGGTCTTATTCAGGTGGGTCCCCAAAGCGCGGGTTCAGAGCCCGGCCCGGCCTGCTACGGTCTTGGAGGGGGCGACCCCACGGTGACGGACGCGAATCTTCTGTTGGGCTACCTAAATCCGAAATACTTCCTCGGCGGCGAGATGCAGCTTTCCTTAGATAGAGCCGTTGAGGTGATTTTATCGTTAGGCGATTTGCTCGGGATGACCTGCGATGAAGCGGCCTGGGGGATTCACGAAATCGTGACAGAGCAGATGGCGAGTGCAGCGCGAGTGCACATAGCTGAAAAAGGTGCTGACCCTCGTCATTTTACGCTAATTGCAACTGGAGGAGCTGGTCCGGCCCATGCCTGCCACATGGCCCGGAAGCTTTTTGTGAGCCGCGTTATCTGTCCGCCGGTGGTGGGTGTTGCCTCTACAGTGGGGTTGTTAATGGCGCGCCCCCGATCGGACGCCGTGCGGACTTTCGTTGCAGACCTCAATGCCATGGATTGGAATAAGTCATTCATATTGCTTGAAGATATGAAGGCCCAAGCATCTGAGGAACTAGGAGCTGAACTGGAAAGTGAAGGGTGGGAAACTGCTTTTTTTGCTGATATGCGCTATCAGGGACAGGTCGATTCTATTTCTGTTCCGGTTGCATTGGAGGAGAGCCGACCGCTCAAGGATGAAGCAGGAATGAGGCATTGTTTTGAGAAGGCCTACCTTGCTAGGTTCACCAGAAAAATCGAAGGTGTCCCTATCGAGGTTTGTGCTTGGCGGCTTACCATAACAGGTCCACAGAAGAAAATTGGTTCCACTGCAGCATTTGAAGAAAGGAGTGGCGCCCCCCATATGAAGGGGACCAGGAGAATGTACGATGGGGTAAGACAAGAGTTTGTAGAGGGGGCCGTTTATGATCGATATGCGCTTTCCGCAGGCAAGGAATTCAGAGGCCCTGCGGTTGTCGAGGAGCGCGAGTCGACCATCGTCATTCCGAGCACCGGCACTTTCATGAAGGATGAATCTGGAAACATAATTATAAATTTGGAGTGAAAATGATGGCGTTTGATCCAGTCACGCTGGAGGTCCTCTGGCGAAGGCTCATCGGGATTGTGGACGAAGCGGCGGCGACTCTGGTCCGCACTTCGTTTTCTACCCTAGTTAGGGAGTCGAACGATTTCTCATGTGTCATCACGGATGACCGGGGTGAATCGCTGGTTCAGTCTTCGGCCAGTATCGCATCGTTCATTGGGACCTTACCGATCACGGTGCGCCATTTCCTTAGGGAATTTCCTCCAGAAAAGCTTGAGCCCGGCGACGTTCTGATTACGAATGATATCTGGTATGGGACCGGTCATCTGCCTGACGTGAATATCGTCAAACCTATATTTTTTCGGGGGAAATTTGCCGGATTCTCAGCCAGCACTGCCCATTTGCCGGACATCGGAGGAAAAATTCGCTCTCCCGATCCGCGTGAGGTTTATGAGGAAGGACTTCAAATTCCCATGATGAAGTTGTACAGCGCCGGAGAAGTAGACAAAACACTCGTCAATTTGCTCCGCTATAATGTCCGTGTTCCCGACTTGGTGATGGGAGATATCTATGCCCAGATTGCTGCCAACGATTTAGCCGAGCGGCGCCTGACCGAGCTCTTAGACGAATACGGCCTAGAGAATCTACGCGAGCTAACTGGGGAAATTCAGAGACGTTCCGAAAAGGCAATGAGGGAGGCCCTACGTAAAATTCCGGATGGCGTCTATGAGTCGGAGATCGAGACCGATGGGCTGGCTGAGCCGATTGTGATCAAAGCGCGTATTGTCAAAGAAGGAGACAGCCTTTTAATTGATTACGCGGGTTCATCGGATCAGGTCGATGCGGCAATCAATGTCGCCTATAATTATACCTATGCGTATTCGGTCTATCCCGTAAAATGTGCCATGTGTCCCGAAATCCCCAATAATGAAGGATGTTTTCGGCCGGTCAAGGTGCATGCAAAAGAGGGGAGTATTCTCAATCCGCGGCGTCCGGCGGCGGGCGGAGGGCGCATGTTAGTGGGACATTATCTCACGGCAGCTATATTCACTGCGCTGGCCCCGATTATGCCGGGCTTCGTGGCGGCTCCAAGCGGATCTCCTATGTGGTGCGTGAACTACAGTGGCCCGGACAAGAAAGGGAAGCGAACAGCCGGTTTATTCTTTCAAAACGGGGGCACCGGCGCGACCGCCCGTGGGGATGGATATTCCTGCTTAAGCTTTCCAAGCAACGTTTCACACACTCCAATTGAAATCTTAGAGCGGATTTCTCCTTTCACATTTCTCGACAAAAATATTGTTGCTGGATCGGGGGGAAGTGGTACTCATTCAGGTGGATGCGGACAGAAGGTCCTCATGCGGAACGATTCACCAGGGAATGTTACCGTCTCGTTTATGGCGGAACGCACCAAGATTCCTGCACCCGGCCTTTTTGGAGGGAGGCCGGGTTCATGTGGCGAAGTTTTAATCAATGGTCAGCCCGTTGATCCGAAAGTAACGACTGCCTTGGCACCCGGTGACACATTGACTTTGATTACGCCCGGAGGAGGTGGCTACGGGGAAGGCGGGTAGCTGATAAACGACAAGCTCTCAGAATTTTTCTAAATGAAAATTGGGTATCATTTTTCCACTTTCTAGTCTTGCGGCAAGATAACGAATTCATGCCATGTGAGGTTCTGAATGGCGAGTAATGGCACGTTTCGAATTGGCGTCGATATGGGCGTCATGTTCACAGACGCGGTTGCTATTCGGTCCGGTGATGGCGCCGTTTTTTCGGCAAAAATTCCCACCTTACTCTCGAATCCATTTCTGGCAATGGATGGGGTCGTCCGAAAAGTCTTGGAGATGGCCGATTCGGGACCGGCCGATGTAACAGCTCTCATTCATGGCACGACTGCAGCAAACGAATTACTAGCTGGGAACTGTACCGCCCGTACGGCCCTCCTGGTAAATAAGGGTTTTCGGCATATTCTCGAAATTGCCCAGCAAGAAGTCCCCGGAGGATTCGGGAATTCCTATTTTTGGGTGAAGCCACCCCGGTTAATACCCTTGGATCGTGTATACGAAATCGAGGGACGAATTGACTTCAGAGGAGACGAAAGGATACCCATTGACGAGGAGAAGGCGCGTGATTTGGCATACTCTCTTAAGAAGGCGGGCATCGAATCTGTTGCCGTTTGCCTGCTCCATTCTTGTATAAATTCAGCTCATGAAATCTTCATAAAAAATATTTTTGAAGAAGAACATCCGAAATGTATTCTGTCGCTTTCATTCGAAGTTTCACCCGGTGCGCAAGAATACGAACGATCCGTTGCTACTATCTTAGACGTCGCATGTAAACCACTTATCCAATCTTGCCTTGACCTGGAAGGGGGGTCCTTTCTGGGCGATTTGCCGGAATCCGCCCCAATTTTTAGCATGATGTCGAATGGAGAGGTGGTGAGCGCAGAAGAGGCTATAGCGCGTCCACTGGCTGTGGTGATGTCCGGACCGGCTGCAAGTGTTCTGGCATGTTCCTGGCTGGCCGGGCCGGCGGCCTTTGATAAGGTTATTATGCTGGATGGAGGAAGTTTGTCGACAGATGTTTCCATCCTTGAAGACGGCGTCCCTCAACTCGCTGTTCGTTCTCAAGTGAATACTCACACGATTTCAAGTCCCATGCTCGATGTTGTTACAGTGCGTATAGGTGGCGAATCGATTGCTCGTATCGGAAAAGACAAAAAGCTTCGCTTGGGTCCTCAAAATGCAGGTTCAGTTCCAGGGACTATTGGTAACGGAGAAGGCGGCGAGAAAACAACCGTAACGGACGCCCTCCTTTTTCTTGGTCGTCTTTCGGAGAGTATAGCCGGAGGCGGCGTACTACTTGACCGGGCGAATGCCGGGGTGGGCGTGCAAAAAATCGCGGAGGCACTGGAAATCCCTCCCGTTGTAGCGGCGACCCAAATTATTAAAATCGCCGTAGGGGAGCAGGTTCAGGCTATCCGTCGGTTGACGGTTCAGGCGGGAAAAGATCCGCGCAATTTCGATCTCATGGGGGTTGGCGGGGTCGGACCTCTCATGGCGGCAGACATTGCTGTGTCCCTCGGTATCAAGAGGGTCATCCTTCCTCTTTGCGCCGGTTGCGGAAGTGCCGCAGGTTTAGCCGTTGCAGCCGAGTCGGGCTGCGCGGGGCCTCCCAAGATAAAATCGGGAAATGGAGCAGAAGCTGCCAGAATTGGAGAGCGAGATGCTTGCCTCGATAATAATAAGTTTGTGACGGTCCCGCTTTACGATCGCAATCTTCTTGGTGAAGGCGATTCTGTCCAAGGTCCCGCTTTCATCGAAGCTATGGACTCAACGGCTATGCTTCCTTCGTATTGCCATTGCGAAGTAGATGAATGGGGAAGCCTGAGAATTCATTTGCCGGAGATGAGGAATCTTTCCAGTATCATTAAGCAGAACGAAGGAACTGGCGTGAGGTTGCTTGTTCAAGATGTCATCGAGGGTGCCATCAACGTCGCCGAAAAAGAGATGGAAGAATTCGTTGGAAAAAGAGCTCGTTCGGCAATGATGCGGGACCTACACAATCACCATGCCTGCCTGTTCGATCGCCAGGGAAGGAAACTCACAGGGCGCTCGGTTTCAGCTGTTGCTGAGCCGGTTTTGAAAAATTGGTTTGTCAACGATATCTACGAGGATGATGTGTTCCTTTGGAATGATCCCTATCAAGCCGAAGGTGGCGTAGGAGGCCTCGTAAATCTGTGTGTTTGTGGCCCAATTTTTTATCGCCAGAAACTAGTCGCTTTCTGCTGTGTGGTTAGCCATCTCGATGATGTCGGTGGAATTGAGACGGGCGGATTCAAAGGAGGTTCTTTCGATATTTTTCAGGAGGGATTCCTCGTCCCGCCCATAAAGTTTTTCGATCGAGGCGCCATAAACGAGGAAGCAAAGCGCATTATTTGCCGAAACAGCCGCTTCCCGGACGTTTTGGAAGCGGATATCGATGCTCTTATTACTGCTTGCAAGGCGGGCAGCGAGCGGGTCCGTGCACTCTGTGAAGAATTCGGGAAAGAGAGTGTCCTCGAGACGTTCTCTGTCCTTTTAGGAAGATGTGAAAAAGCCGTTCGAGAAGAATTACTACCAAAAATTCCAGAAGGTGAGTTCGAATGGGAAGACTACATCGAGGGAGATGGAGTGTCTCCCAAGAAGGCTCATACTGTGAAAGCTAAAATGACCAAGGAAGAGGGGAAGCTCACTATCGATTTTCGCGGTACATCGCCTCAGGCGAAAGGACCCATTAACTGGCCGGGCAATTATTCCGGAGGTCAGTATCTGAAAAATCGAATCGGAGTGATCTTGCGGAGTTTGGCGGACAGCTATCAGCGTATGTTCGAGATTGAAATTAATGATGGCATTCGTCCCCTGGTTGACATTATTTTTCCAGAGCGCGGAAGTCTAATTACGCCTGAATTTCCTGCACCGACGAATATGCACGCAATTACGGTTGCAAGACTTATGAGTCTTTTTTGCGGCGTTTTGGGGTTGGCAACAAAAGGCCGTTTGCCCGCCGATCAGGAGAGTGCACGGCATTGGGGAATTCGTGGGCGCGGTTCCGAAGGGAATTTTTTATTTCGGGAAATTTTAGGAGGAGGTACGGGGGGTCGACCTTGGGCTGACGGGGAAGACGTTATTCATTCTGTTCCTACTTCCCTGAATTTCTCGGCGGAATTCAGTGAAGATCGCTTCCCGTTTAGGATAGAAAAAGTGGGGCTTGCTCCAGATTCCGGCGGGCCGGGCAAGCGACGCGGTGGGCTCGGATATATCAAGGAAATTCGCGTTCTGTGTGACTCCGAAATATTTAGTCAAGGCGATCGAGCCATCATTTCTCCCTGGGGGATCAATGAGGGGAAGGCCGGCGGACTCTTTGGCATTTTCATTAATCCGGATTCCCAAAACGAGCGGACAGTTCCACCTCTTAGCAATGGGACGAAAGTCCTCGAAGGGGATTTGGTGCGGGTAATAACAACGGGGGGAGGAGGCTGGGGAAATCCATTTACCAGAGAGCTTCAATATGTTCGCCGCGATGTGAATTGGGGGAAGGTAACCTTCGATGGTGCCATGCGGCATTACGGTGTTGTGTTTTCTGATGAGAAAAATTTCAAGATGGACATCAATGGCTCAAAAGCTCTTCGGCAAATGATGTCAAGAAGAGGAAGCCCGCCCCCTTTTTTTGATAGGGGGTCTCAATTTTCGAAGATAAAATCATTGGGGTCCATGTAGATGCACCAGAATAATAGTTCCTGCCGCCTAAAACCCTTTTGATAGCGCCAAGCCGAAAAATACGGCGGCCAAGGCGAGAATTATATTTATGAGATTTGTAATCTCGACAGCTCGGATGATTTTTAGGCGTTCCGGGGTTCCGTCACCAATAGGACGCCCATTTCCTGCGGGTCCCGTTCCTCGGGTTAGTCGCAGGCCTAGACCAAAGAACTGGAAGCTTAATCCCATCATAACTAAAAATACGACCCCCAACTTGAGACCAAGGGGGAGAAAAATTGTTCCGAATGAGAGGCCCATCGCAACTTTGAGACCGGTTAAATACCATGCACCTGACATGATGAGCGTGCCCATGCAAAATAATATGAAAGGATGGTAAAAGCGGAGAATTGAGATGACTTCACCGGCAAACTCTTCGGGAGCCAGACGTTTTTTCAGACTCTTCAGGAGGATCGCAAAAAAAGTCATCCCGCCCAGGAATAGGCATGCAAAAACTAGATGTCCGTAAAGAATCCAAAAATAACTGCGTTGCATTCATTGTCCTTGGTTTATTCCCCCCTCCACGGCCTTTGGACTTGGGGGCAACGATTGGCTAGAAAAAATGCTCAGCCGTTTGCTCCTTCCCGAGGGAGAAACTTGTCGTACATTTCAGGCCGTTGCCATTGGTTGAGTACCCCAGCCTTGACCCCGTTTTTTGCTGATGAACTTGGTTCATCCTTTTGAGTGCGAAGATCTCGGATTCGGTCGAGATCGACATCTACCAGGAACATCCCCTCTTGTGTGCTCTCAAAGACAACTTCCTCTGGAGTGGCGACCATGGCCAACCCCCGCTGGCTCTTATCGAAGAGGTTTTGGGTGGTGACAACAACAGCGAGGTTTTCGATGGCCCGAGACCAAATTAAATTGCGCCATGAGGCCCATAGTCTATTTTTGTCGACACCTGCAGGAAGAAAAATGATTTCAGCTCCCCGGATGGAAAGAGCGCGGGAGACTTCCGGCATGTACACCTCGGAGCACATAGCTAGGCCAACTTGGGCTTGGGGTGTCTCAAATACTGGGTATTCATCTCCCGCAGTATAATTAAAGTCCCAGTATTTTCCGCCGGTGTATATCCAAGGGCCGGGGGGGTGAGTTCTCCTATATTTTCCAGGAACGCCCCCTCCGGGCCGGGCCAGCATCAGCAGATTGTGCGCGGTACGCTTTTCGCTGTCGATTGGTTCAAGCGTTCCATACTGAACGTAAACACCACATCGCTTGGCAGTCTCGATCAAGGCGTTGTTAGGGTCGAACGTGGCGGGCATCCGCCAGGGTCCAGGGTAAGACTCGGGAAACGCGACAAACTCAGCGCCCTGGTCAGTGGCTTGTTCGACGAACTGGATGGCGTCGCGGATATTATTTTCATCATCCGGCGGCATATGGCTCATGGGCTGAACGACGGCAATTCGAAAACCCATTAGAGTGTCCCCCCTAAGTTTATGAAATTATTTCTCGGAGAGCAAAGTCCCCCCTGCAGCCCAAGAATCAGGTTCGACATCGTTGAAGGTTACGATAATGACTTCTTTGGGAGCACCTGAATGCTTGTGAATGACTTCGGATATTTCGTCGGCCATGGCGGCTTTTTGTTTTTTGGTCCTACCCTTAATTAGATTGACGTGGACGACAGGCATATCTGCGGTTCCTTTCTGAGGGTGATAAATTCTAGCTGAACGTGCAAATTATCTTTCAGTCCTGGGGCCTGCGGCAACGATCTCGTTCGACAGATGATTCTCAAACTGCTTGAAATATTTTTGGAACTGCAAGGCAAGCTCAGAGGATTTTTGGTTGTATTTTTTTTTGCTCTTCCACGCATTCCACGGGATGAGATGCCTCGAGAGGATCCCGGGGCACGACTTGGGCATTTTTAGTCCAAATACCGGGTCTTTGACGGTGGCTGCCTTAGAAAGTTTTCCTTTAAGAGCTGCGTCCAATAGGGTTCTCGTGTTCTGGAGCGAAATCCGATCAGGGCTGGTAGCAGGATCTCCGTTTAAACCTGTGTTGACAAGCCATACCTGAGATTTATGCTTCTTGATTTTCTCGCGAAGCATTTCCGCATAACGGGTCGGGTGCCAGGCCAAAAATGGAGCCCCAAAACATGCACTAAACGTAGCCTCTGGCTCATCAATTCCTGCTTCGGTTCCGGCCACTTTGGCTGTGTATCCCGAGAGAAAATGATAAACTGCCTGCTCGGGCGTGAGCTTGCTGATGGGCGGAAGGATGCCAAAAGCGTCGAATGTTAAGAAAAATAAATTCTTTGGGTGTCCGCCCATACCCGAAATAATGCAGTTGTCGATATAATCCAAAGGATAGGTTGCTCGAGTATTCTCGGTGTAACGTATGTCGGTGTAGTCAATTTTACGTGTTTCTGGATCAACAAAGACATTTTCCAGGACCGACCCGAAACGTATGGCATCCCAGATTTGGGGTTCCTTTTCTCGTGTTAGGTCAACTGTTTTGGCATAACAGCCACCTTCAAAATTAAATATGCCTTTGTCGCTCCAACCATGTTCATCATCCCCAATAAGACGACGGTTTTTGTCGGCAGATAATGTGGTTTTTCCTGTTCCTGAAAGGCCAAAAAAAAGTGCGGTCTCGTCGTTTTCTCCTGCGTTAGCGGAGCAGTGCATAGAAAAGATGTTTTTCTTGGGAAGCATATAGTTCATCAAAAAGAACGCTGATTTTTTCATTTCTCCTGCGTATTCAGAGCCACCCACGAGAACGAGACGTTTCTCAAAGTTCACAAGGGTGAAGTTTTCCTTTCGGAGGCCTTCAGAGCCTCCCGACCCCTGGAATGTGCCCACATCGATAATAGTAAATTGGGTCTTATGGCTTTTCAATTCTTCCTCAGTGGGGCGAATAAAAAGGGTTGTGCAAAAGAGCGAGTGCCAAGCCTTCTCGGAAATGACGCGGACGGGAAGCTTATAGCGGGGGTCCTGGCCGACGAAGCCGTCGAAGATATATATATCTTTGTGCCGGAGATAGTTGATGACTTTTTTGTAAATGACGTCCCAATTTTCGACAGATATTTTTTGGTTGATTGGTCCCCACCAAATATCTTTGGTCGAAGGATTTTGATCGACCGTAAATTTGTCCTTGGGCGATCGGCCCGAATATTTTCCGGTGTGGACGACCAGTGCACCGTTGGGGGCGAGATATCCTTCTCTCCGAGTAACTGCCATCTCGGCAAGCAATGGGACTGGAAGATTTCGGTATACGTTCCCTGGATTCTGAAGGCCAATTTTTGAAAGCCCGTATTTTTTGTTAGACTTTTTCAAAGCAGCCGACGCTTTGAATTTTGGTCCTCGTTCGGCCTTTTTCATTAATGTTTCTCCCTGTACGCTCCCGACCCTGCTTCGATAAGTTGATTGTAAAAGAGGAATGATTTCGGCCCACCTTGGGCAGTTCTTTGAAATTTACAGGCGAGTAAGAGCGATCTGTTCAAGGATGATGGCCTGACCCACACAGATAGGCAATATGCCTTGGAGATTAGGTGAGGTCAACTAATTCTTGGAGGCATAGATCAATCTTTGATGGGTTGGCGTCCTGCAAAACCGGTCTCTAATTCGTGCCAGTGGGTGATGCTAGCCTCATCCATCCGCCAGCACAAAAATACGATCCGTCCATTCATAAGTGAAGGAAAATCCACCAAGCCGGTAGTGATATCTTTGACCTCAATCCCCAATTTCTCGAAATATTGCATCTGGCGTTTCAGGTTTCTAGACGAACGGAGATAATGGCCCGCGTCTGTCATGGTGCCTCCTCCCTCGTCCATTCGTTTGGCCAGGCGGTGGGCCTCCTCCCAATATGGGGCCATTGCTTTCCAGGCCTCTTGCAGAGCAAGCAGTCGAATTCGTAATTCGGGGAGTAAATCCCTTGCTTCATCGAGGGTGAATATTTTTTGACGGGTCAAAAGCAGTAACCTCCTTTTGTTTTGAGTAGTTATTGTTGGGCGTTTAGGGCAGGATTCCGGAAAAATGGAAGGGAGACCACCTCGGCGTGTATTTTCTCTTCGCACTCCCAAATGGAAAAGGCAGTTCCCGGCTCCATTGCCTTGCGGTGAATAAGACCGAAGGCTGCCACATGCTCCAGTGTAGGACAATATGCGGCACGGGTCAGGATTCCCACTTCCTCGTTATTCAAATCGACCCGCGCCCCATGGGAGGGGACAAGATTTCCGTCGAGGTGAATGCCGACCAGCCCTCGATTGACTTGGCCTAAATATTTAATTTTGGCAATGACCTCCTGCCCTATATAGCAGCCCTTCTCGAAATCGATGGCCGTTGCCTCAATACCCGCCTGCATGGGATTAATATTCGAGTCCATGTCAATTCCAAAAAGACGTGTCCCCGCTTCCAGGGTCATGGTCCCGAAGGTGGAAGTTCCGGCTGGTCGGGCACCGCAGTTTGATAATTCTGTCCACAGGGACTCTGCGCGTTTTTGCTGAACCCAGAGTAAGTAGCCGTCCTCTCCCGTCCAAAATTCGCGGGCGATATGGATTCCATCTATCTCATGGTGCCCATGCTCGGCAAGGCCTCCTGCACCCAATCCCACGTCCTTTAAGATTTTGGGAGAACCAGGGCCGAACAGGCCTATGCCGCATTGTGACTCAGTAAAGTCTTCGATTTTGACCTGATCCATAATGATGTACATGTCGATGGCCTTGGCGAATGCGGAGGCAACCCCCGGGGGGAGGTCCGCAGCGAAACCGTGCTCGCAGCAGAAGAGATGCATGTCTGTGACAAATTTCCCCTGCCGGGTAAGGAATGTGTTGTATGATCCCTCTCCGGGCGAGAGGTTCTCTGCCCGGTTCGACAGCATTCCCTGTAAAAATTTTGCTGAATCGGGGCCCGATATGAGAATTTTTCCTCGGTGGGAGAGGTCTATCAGAACTGCCTCTTTACGACCTGTCAGGTGCTCTCCGGCGGGGTCTCCAAAATTGTTAGGTATTTTCCAGCCGGAGTGTTCTTCTAAACGGGCTCCTAGTGACTCGTGCAGGGAGATGAGGGGAGAGTAAGGCATCTTTCATTCTCCAAATGGCAAACTCTTGGGGGTGCAAAAAAATAATTTTTTCACGCAGGGCCTGAGTAGTTAATTTGCCCCAGCGTTAAGTTGTCCTGCCCTCTCAGGGGGGCATTCTATGCGGATAGGTTGGGAAGCGATACCCCCTTCTCAAAAAGGGGCTATTGAAGCCTGACCAAGCACAAGAATTCAGTTAATTGAGACTAGCCAAGCGAATGTGTTTGCCCCTCAGAAAAGTCAAATCAAGCGAAGAGTTTGCCAAATGGGAGAGAAACTGGGATTCATCGGATTAGGGAAGATGAGACTGCCTCTTTCAAAAAACCTAATAGGGGACGGGCATGAGGTATCGGGATACGACATCGATCCGGCCCGGCGGAAAATGCTCGAGGAGGTGGGTGGACGTCCTGTAGCTACCTCAAGAGAGTTGGCTGAGAGCTCGGACATTGTTTTACTGTGCTTATTAAGCCCGAACATATTGAAGAGAATGTACGCGGATCGGCTGGTATCGTTTCAGCCGGAAAAGAGGGTCTCATTCTTATAGAGATGAGCACTATGCACCCAGCCTGGTCGGCAGGCTTGGCTGCCGATCTTGACTCCCGTAACGTCTATATGGTCGATGCCCCCGTGTCGGGGACGGTCCCCCATGTTAAGTCCCGGACGTTATCCTACATGGTCGGTGGTGAAAAAGAAGTATACAATCGAATTCTTCCAGTTGTCGGGCCGCTTGCCAAAAATGTTACCTATGCCGGCAAGAATGGCTCGGCTTGTGCCATGAAGTTGGTAACTAACCTGATTGTCAACGCTGGGTTGCCCTGTTGGCCGAGGGTCTTCTTCTTGGAGAGCGTTCAGGTCTTTCGAAAGACCTCATGATGGAGTGCTTAAAATCGAACGCAGCGGCCAGTCATCTTTTGGATTTAAAAGGCGAGAAAATCTTGGACCGAAATTTTTCGCCCCATGGGTCGGTGGGAATCTGTGTCAAGGATCTCGGGCTTTGCTTGGATTTGGCAAGAGATTCTAGCTTCAAGGCTCCCATGGCGGAAGCGGGCCTCGAAATGTTCAGGCGGGCAGAGGCCGCCGGATGGAAAGAGGATGATGGCGTTCGCGTCATCGATGTCTATGAAGAAAAAGATCGGTAAACGAACAGTTAACTAGGGGAAATTTTATGACATTAGGAGCGGTGGGCGATCCTGCAGAAGCGAAAAACTTCAAGCTCCTAGGGCACGATCCAAGTGCTGCTTGGGGAGGGGGAAGCCTGGTCGAAATTAAGAATGGCTTCGCCTATGTGGGTGCGGTGGGCGGTTCTAGCTATAACGGTCCCGAAGGATTCACCGTCCACGACGTTTCAAATCCAAGTAAGCCTAAAAAGGTAGCCGAAGTGAACCCGCCTCCGGGAATTCATAACCATAAGGTGCGCGTCGTCGGAGACGATTTGCTTTACGTGAACTACGAATGCTTGGGAACACCTGAGGGCCAGGTGGCCCGGGCTGGAATTAAGATTTACGATATTACTCATCCTGCTTCGCCCAAGGAAGTGGGGTTTTACGACATGCCTGGCAGAGGACCGCACCGCTTTGGAGTGGATAACGACAGGAACCTAGCGTTTATTCCGAATGACGCCGATGGATGGCGGAACCGTGTAAGTTGGACAGTGGACATTGCTAATCCGATCAAGCCCGCGCTCCTGAGTCTCTGGGGCCTCCCCGAGCAGGATCTTTCTCTTGGAATGCCATATGAAGAGGCAAAAACCATGGAACAGACTACACAATGCCACGGTCCGGCCGTCATTCGTGATGACCGAATGTACTGCGGATTCTGGGGGGGAGGCATGGGGATTGCCGATTGCTCGGACCTTCAGGATGTCAAGCACATCTCCGGCTTGTGCTGGTCTCCCCCTTTCATCGGATCCACCCACACTGTCTGGCCCATCGACAATAAGCCATATGTCATTGCAACTGACGAGGCTCGTTCCCATACGAACTATCGAGGTAGTCAGTTCATGTGGATAATTGATATCCGTGAGGAGAAGAACCCGATTCCGATCTCGACCTTTATGCCCGACCGCGATCAATACTTGGATCGGGGGAAGCGCTTTGGCGCCCACAACATATTAGAGTACAAGGCAGGCCAAAACCCCTGGCCGAATATTATTTTTCTCACTTATTTCAACGCGGGTTTGCGGGCTGTTGATGTATCGGACCCATTCTATCCAGCCGAAGTAGGCTATTTTGTTCCTGAGATGAATTTTGGCCAATCCTGCTGTCAGTCAAATGATATTGGCATGGACGAAGGGGGTAGACTCTATCTGATCGACCGGAATGGGGCCGGAATGCACATTCTGGAGTACACGGGCTGACGCCGTATAAGAGGGTCAGTTGGGAAATGGAGGGGGCACTTGCCCGCCCCCTTTTTTCGGTCTTATCTCCTGCATAGTATTACTCTAAAATTTATTTGCCGAATGGAGAAGGATATGGACTTAAGCATTATAATTGGGGTTGCCGCGGCCGGATTTTTAGCGACATATGCGCATGCAATGTTTGCCTTGACAGCGGACCGCGTAGGTCTGGTAAAGCTTGATTTTGGAAAAGGGCTTTCGACGCTTTTTTTTGGAGAATCCTACGGAGGGAACCCGCCCTATCTCCTGGGTCTCGCCGCGGTCCATCTGAACGGAATTATATTTGCACTGGCCTATGCCTCTCTATTTGCTTCAAGATTGCCCGGGCCGCATTTTGTGCGAGGAACTATTTTTGGCCTGATTCTTCTCTTTTTTTCTCAGTGCGTTTTCAATCCGCTCATCACAAAACATGGGCTTTTCTCGGTGAAGCTGAATCCGCGCGCCTGGCAAACTGCGACAATCGCGCACCTCATATATGGCGTCATTTTGGGGTGGCTCTCGCCACATATCTAGGTTCGAAATGGAGGGGACATTGTTATTCGCCTCATCCTGCCATTCAGAGTGATGGTTCTTTGGATTGGAAATGTTCACCAACTGGTCTGGGGGCGGTCCCACAATCGTTGCTTTTCTCAACCCCGATCGCGCGATCGGCCTTGTCTTGAAATTGAACAGACTTTTTTAGCCCCCCCTACTGAAGCTGTTCTTCTTAATAGGTGAGTTCCCGGTGCCTAGAGGATAGAGGGCACTTTCGCGGACAAATCCCCTCAATGAAAATTTTGGTTTGTATCGATGGGTCAGATTTTCATGAAAATATTAGGTTGCTCTATGCCTATTATAGGAAAAATCGATGCCTTGTGAATATAAACGTTATGAAAATTTGAAAGCCAAGCATTGTTCTGCGTAAGTCTTGACAGTAGGAGGGAAGCGGCAGGATTTAATGAGGCAACCGGAGCGATAGGAAAAAATTCCGTAGAGAGACAAGAGCGAACAAATCTGTCCAGGCAAGGTGGGCGTTTGACCCGAGTGGGAGAGGTTATTTTAGCGATTTAACGGGGATGGTTTTCTATTTTTTGTAGTGGCCCTTAAGTTTTTCGTTTCTCCTGCGGAGGCCCGATAAGCCGCTAAAAAAAGGTGGTACGACAGTGCAGTATTGTTCGTATTCGGAACCGTAGCGGCAAAATAGGTCGCGCTCCTCGAACCGGTTTCCTATGATTATGTATGTAGTCAGGCAGGCGGCGAAGGTCAGGTTGTAGAGCGAGTAGGCGGGCTGTACCCAAATCCAGACAAACGCGGCCGTGTTAAGGGGATGCCTCACCCAGAGGTATACCCCCGTAGTTGCCAAAGGTTCATTTTCGTGGGCCATCGGGAGTTTGTCCGGCTGGGTGGGTTTCATTCCTTCCAGATCGCAGCGGAGCCAGCGCAAAAGTGGCCCTATGCCGGTGAATTCTGTGAAGCTGATCTTCCAGAAACACGCCGCGATCAGCGCCCCTCCGGCAGCTTTTCCAAATACAGGGATGAAATAAAGAAAATTTGGTAGCCTGAAAAACAAGATATCTCCCGAAAGGTGGGTAGAGAAGTACCAGAGCCATAAAACCAGAAGCGCCGAGAGAACCGAATAAAGAGGTCGATAAAGCCCCGCCAAGAAGGCGGGCCCGAGCAAGCGTTCTGCTGATCGTTTAATTAGTTCCCTGGCCAGGAGACTGTGCGTCAATCCGAAAATTCCCCAAGCGAGACAAATCGCAGTGCCTCCCCGCAAGGTTTCCACGGGTCTATTTGCGAGGTTGTTTTCGAGAGGAATTTCTGGGAGGCGTCACTTGCTTTGCCCATTCCCGGGCTACTTCTTCTGTCGTGGCGAACCAGCAGTCGCCTTTTTCCAAGATGTGTTTGATCAGGCGCTCGATCATCCGGATTCGGTGGTGCTGCCCGATTACTTGGGGATGGCACATGAAGTTGATGTAGCCACCTTCTTCGTAGGTTCCTTCTAATTCTTCAACCCACATGGAGTAGACAGATTCGGCGTCCCGAATGCCG
>Ga0315336_1001890_pt1 | contig 35722 bp, 35 predicted proteins | sample ASW5metaG_FD_204512 | JGI IMG/M metagenome (GOLD analysis project Ga0315336, IMG submission 204512) | Ammonia-oxidizing marine archaeal communities from Monterey Bay, California, United States - ASW #5 | ecosystem: Environmental > Aquatic > Marine > Intertidal zone | place: USA: California... | reverse complement strand
TGTAGATGCTGGCCTCGTTCGCGAACAACCGCATCGCAATCTCCCGGACGCTGAAGCCGCACAGCGTCTTGAGCGCCAGCACCAGCTGGGACTCCACCGGGATGGCTTCGTCGCAGCACACGAACAGCATGCGCAGCAGATCGTCGGGGATCTCTCCAATGAGGAGGACCTCCGGGACCAGCTGGGACGGGTTGGCCTCGGACGTCTGTTCGAGGATGCGCCTTCGACCTGCGCTCTTTCGAAGATCGCCGAGCAGGTTGTTGTGCGCGACCTTGAAGAGCCAGGCGGTCGGATTGTCTGGGAGCCCCTTGACCCTCCAACTCTCCAATGCGGTCATCAAAGCCGACTGAACAGCGTCTTCGATGGCCTCGATGTGCTGGACACCCACCCGTCGCGACAAGGTGGCGACGAGCTTGCCGTATTCGCGCCGGAAGAAGTGCTCGACCAGCGCGGGTGCGGTCAAGAGGTCTGGATCTCGATCACTTCGACGCCCGACCCCGGACGCACGAGCCCAGGACAGCCCTGCGCCACTTCGCAAGCTTCTTCGAGCGTTTCAGCCTGCACAATCATGTAGCCGCCGACCAGCTCCTTGACCTCCACGAACGGGCCATCGGCCGTGGGGTGCTTGACCAGCATTCCGTCACCGAGCCTGCCCCCCATGTCGATCAGGTTGTCCTTGAATTTCTCCTGCCAGGCGCCGAACTTCGCGTACATCTCTTGCATCTGCGCGGGGGAAGGACCGTCGCCAGATGGGGTGTCTCCGCTCACCAGGTTTCGCTGCACACACAGGTACTTGGGCATGAATGCCTCCGTTGGGTTCCGTCGCTGGAATCGAGCGACACCCTAAGACGCGCGGGCCTCTCGGTTTTGGACACGCCACCTCGATTTTCTTCAAAGCGCGGGATCGGCCTACGCAATCCGCTCGAACCGCTCGATGGCGAGCTCGGGATGGCGCCCGGGCAGGGCCACCCGCCACCAGATGAACGGCAACAGCGGATTCGGCAGCCAGTACAGCCACCCGAGCATGCGAGATCGCTCCCCGTCGGGCGCCTCCCAATCCATCCATACGTACAGGAACTTGTAGACGCACAATCCCGGGAGCCAGCTACTTCGGAACCCATCGGTCCGCAGCCACTTTCTGGCGACGTAGTAGTTGCCCTCGAAGGGCGTGATTCCCCAGCCAAGCGGGCCCTCCGCCAGCAGGCTGTCGGTCGGGAAATGGGTGATTCGTACCCAGGTCGACATCGCGTCTCCTTTCCCCTGAGTCCTCCGTGTCGGTGCAACGCTACACGAAACAGGATGCGCCTGACCCCGAGGAAACAAGACGCGCCTGACCCCGCTAGAGCTCCTCCGCCAGCAGCGCGTTGTCGAACTGGGCGAAGGCATCCCGTCGATGGCTGCCCTTCACCACCCGCAGATAGACCCGTGCCGAGCTCGTGCCCGTCGGACTCTGGAATCTGAATGCGGTGTGCACCCACTCGTCGCGGAACCGGCCAGCGGCCACGCCATTCCGGCTGCCGATTCTCCCACCGGAACAGTCGGCATCGTCGAATGCGACCACCCTCAACACCGCCTCGGGGTCGAACTCCTGTGCGCTCGAGATGAACGAGTCGACTTCGAGGTAGTACTGCACGTCCGGTCGCATCGACACGCACTGAAAGAGCCCATCATTGGTGGAGTGTCCCTTCCAGGCGAAGTTGGTGACCTCGACGGATGCGGCACTGCCGATGCCGCTGGGGTCGGTGGAGACGATCTCCCCGATGGCGTGTCGGTTCGCATCCCAGCCCTGCATGCTTCCGAATGACCCGTTCTGGAGGAGATTGGCCAGGCACTCCGAATCGCTCTGGCTGCTCTCCAGGCACTCGTACTCGGCGGGCACGGCCTCACACGCGATCGGTCCGAGCAGAAGGATGCCACAGAGAAAGCCGATAATTCCGACGCAACGACCACCAACCATGCCGACTCCCCCGCCCAGACAACCCTAGAAACGCGCACAGACCGAAGAAATTGGACCCGGTGATACGCTGTCGAGGCGGGAGGACAGATGCCGAAGAAACAACTGGGTCGTCTCCTCGAAGAGATCGACGCCTACGAGCAAGAAGATCTCGACGAGGAGGGAATCGAGGAGCTCGAAGCCGTGCGGGATCGCATCGAACGCATGCTGGAAAGAACCGAGGAGCGCTCACGCGCGCCAGAGGTCGCCCTTCACATTGGAGGTTCCGCAAACTCCTTCGCCACCCGCAACCCCTCCCTGGCCGCCTTTCTGAACGGCGTCTCCGAAGCCCTGATGGGCCTTGGACTCTAGACTCGTCCTCCTCACGACACTCGCGGGCTGTGGGCCACTCGCGGGCAACTGGAATGGCGAGCTGGAGATCATCCCCCCGGGCGAAGACGATGGCCTCGTGATCAAGCGCGTCGCCGCCTTCGAGGACCGCTCGAACCTCTCGTTGAGCGCCGAGAAGAAGAACATCACCTTCGACCTCGAGATCCGCCTGCAGGAGGTGACCTTCAAAGAGGGTGGCATCACTACGCCGTTCGACGCGCCGACGAGCGTGACCGCGGTGTACACGGGTCCGGGCGGTCCGCTGACCATGGATGATGCCGTGGTGATCGCAACCACCGACCTGACCGCCGATGTGCCGCTGGTGAACTACGCAAAGCTCAAGCTGACTGACGACACTGTCTTCATCTCGCTGGAGTTCGGGTGCATCGATGACTTTGAAAAGGGCAGCAACTTCTACGATGACAACGGGGCCAAGTGCGTGACCGTCACGTACGAGGGCGAGGTCCCTCCAGCCGAGTAGATCGCCTACAAGCCCAGCATGCGGTGGTCGGCCAGGGTGCATCGGTCCTGAATTACCTCGATACCCGCCACCCGCAGCACCCCGGCGACCGAGTTGTTGACGATGCCCTGCTGAAACCACACCACCTTGGGCAGCGGCTCGAGACCGAGGATTTCCGGAATGTGTCGCGGCAGCGCCTGGGGAAACCGGAACACGTCGATCAAGTCGATGGGTTCCGGTACATCGGCCAGGGTCGGAAGCATCGGCTGCCCCCAGAGGACCCTGTCTGCATGCATCGGCGCCGGGTGGATTGGGTAGACCCGATACCCGCGCTGTGCAAGGTACGCCGGCACGTAGAAGGCGGGCGCCGACTCCCGCGGATTGGCCCACAGGACCGCGATGACCCGTGTTTCGGTCAGGATGCGACGGATGTCAGACATGTCAGCGCCAGTCCCCGGCAGCGATGAAGGCGGCCCAGTCACCGGGCCGCGCCTCTCCGTATCTATCGCGGTTCGAATTCAGCCGTTCGAGCTGGGCGCGGCGCAGGGCTTCAGCGGGCCCCGGTGGCCGTCGACCGCGCAGGTGGTGTCGGTAGAAGGCGTCCATCAGCTCCGCGGTCGGCTCGTCGGAGACCGACCACAGGCTCATCACCAGGCTCCTGACGCCGGCAGCTGCAAACGCGCGGCGCAAGCCGAGGATCCCCTCCCCGGAGAGGGCGTCACCGAGTCCGGTCTCGCAAGCCGAGAGCACCGCCAATTCGGTGTCGCCCAGGTCGAGGCCACTCACTTCAGCCCCGGTGAGGATGCCGTCGTGTTCGCCTTCTGAGTCGTTGACGCCAGCGAGCACCAGCCCGGAGAGGGCCATGGGATCCACCGGGCCCTGGCGCTCCATCCCCGCCCGACACTCGGCGCCGACAACGAACCCATGGGTCGCGAAGTGCACGATCTCGGAACCCGACAGGCCCTCGACGACTGTGGCCTCTTCGCCTCGACTCCCCGTGAGGATCCGAACGTCGCCGCGGCGGTGTCTCCGGTGTCGGGCGGCGATGGCCTCCACTTCTCCGCGGGTAGCAGGCAGGGATCCGAACGAATCACCAGGACAGGCACCTACTCGCCCGTCGGCCACGGCATCTCCTCCTCCATAGTCGAGCCCGCCGACGAGGAGGAGGTCGCCGTCCTCTTGCTCCCGAGGCTTCGGCCAGCGAAGCAGGTCGGTGGCCGACTCCGCATAGGACAGCCCCATCTCCTCGATCAAATACGGTCCGTCGCCGAGGCGCAAGGCGGCGAAGGAGACCGCGGCGAGCGCGGAGTCCGGGACGACGACGACGCGTCGAGCCTCGATCTCCAGCGGCTCCCAGACGAGCTCGCGCACTCGGCTACTCCGAGCGTCGATTCGCGATGTGAGCGCCCCTTCCGGGCCAGTGGCCAGCGTCTCCCGATGTGCAGAGATCGCTTCGAAAATGGGGCCTGCAGGGCCGAGATCGACCCGGCGAACCCCACAATCCGATGGGCGCACGACGAACGCCGCAAACTGCTCTTCTCCAAGCAGGTAGTAGTGCAGATAGTCGACCAGCACGCCATCCGGAGGCAGGACCGCACACAGGTCGGCCAAGGTCGCCTCTCGGCGATGCAGGTCTGCCCGGTATGGGACGCTCAGGGCGGCGAGCTCGGACTCGAGACGGTCGACCTGCTCCGTCAATGGCAAGAGCGGCTGACGCGCGCCCGGCTCGGTCGACAGCGTGGCGCGGACCAACTCAAGACGACCGGCTTGCAACGCCTCTTTGGCGGCCCCAATCTGAGGATCATCACCGTCCGCCAGGACCTCGCGGCGAGCGTGCAGTGTCCGCGCGACGGCCCCCTTCCACTTCAAGATCTCCGCGTAGTCGGAGGACGCGTCCGCGGGCTGGTGGGGGCCCGCCAACCAGGCGCTGAAGATCCGTCGGCCGCCGCTTGCGAAGTGCAGAGCCTGACGCTCGCTCAGGGACGGAAGCACGCCGTCGACAAACTCCCGGCTGATGGTCAGAGCCTCGTGCAACGCCCCCTCTGCCTCCGGCAGCTGATCGTTCATCTGCAGCGCCATTCCCAGCTTGCGGAGCGCATCGGCCACCTCGGGATGCCCGTCTCCCTTCGATGCACGACGGATGTCGACGCCGCGTCGATAGAGGAGAATCGCTTCACCGTATTGTGCGCTGGTCCGCATCTCGTCGCCCTGATTGATCACCGTGGCCGCGACCGAGGGGTGCTCGGGGCCCAGGGAGGCGGTAAAGATCACCTCCGCCTTCCGATACAGCTCGAGGGCGCGGTCGTGGTCGTCGAGGCTGCGATACACCTGAGCGAGGCTGTTCAGGTTGGCGGCGACGTCGGGATGCTCCGGACCCAGCTGGGTCTCGGCGATGGACAGCGCTCGCTCGAGCAGGGGCACGGCCGCCTCGAAGTCCATGTTTCGTTTGTGCACCTCGGCGAGGTTCTGCAGCGCGACGCCGAGATCGGGGTGGTCGGGTCCCAGCGCTTGCTCCCGAATCTGGAGAGATCGCTCGAACCGGGCCACCGCCGCCGCGAAGTCCCCCTGCCTGAACAACAGGACCGCGAGGTTGTTGACTCCGCGGGCAATGAGTGGATGGCCAGGATTCAACTGCTCTTCCCAGAGTGAGAGGGCCTCCTCGTAGTGTCTGCGGGCGGAGACGTAGTCGCCGAGAGAGCCGCTGGCCATCGCCAGGTTGTTGAGGGAATACGGAATGTCGGAGTTGTCGTCGCCCAGACTGCGGGCGATCACCAGGGAGCGCTCCAACATGGCGTGGGCCGCCGGGTACTCGCCCAGCGTGTGCAACAGCAGACCGAGGTTGTTGAGGCTGTCCCCCACGGAGTCGTGTTCACGACCGAGCTCGGCCTCGCGAATGGCCAGGGAGCGCTCGAAGTGGGAACGTGCGCTGGTGTAGTCGCCTTGCTTCTCCTCGACAGTGGCGATCTTGTCCAGGACCGTCGCGCTCAAGAGCGGGTCGGGTTCGGGAACGGCCTCAGCGATCTGGAGAAAGTCGGAGAGCAACTGCCGCGCCTCTTCGTGTTCCGCACCCAGGCTCAGATAGCTGGCCAACACGATCGTCGATGCACCGACGTGACGGTCCCCAGCTTCGAGAGCGTCGCGACGAAGCGCCAGGGCCTGCCGCGCCGTCGAAATGGCCCCCTCCAGATCGAGTGAGTCGACAAGCGCTTCGCCGCGCCTGTCCAGGGCGATGGCTGCGGGCAGGTCCTGTCTGTCGCCGGCGGAAGAAACCGGAGCCAGCAGGAGACAGACCAGGAGCGGGGCACTGAGCATGACCGAGTCTACGCCATCAATGCGCGCCTGCAGCGCATTGTACTGGTCGCCATACCCAACTTTCGTTAGGCATCAACAGTGGCATTCAAACTCCAATACCGAGCCCTGCCCCCACTCGCTGGTCTCTTGTGCGCATTCTGTTCCTTGTCGAGTGACACGCCAACGGCCCCCATCGACCGGCCCAGCGCCCCCGCCCCCGACACGTGCACCGCGGACAACGCCATGCTCTTTGTGTTCGAACGGAGCATTCGCAATCTCTCCGAGTCGGCAACTGATGTCTACCTTGGAATGGGCAATTCTGAAGATCGTCCATGAAGTAGCCGACCGCGGCCATCATTCGGACTTCTTGCGCCGTCGCACCACCCTTCTGGGCGCCTTTCGCTCCCTGGCCTGGATCGGTTTGGCGACCTCCTCGCACAGCGGACCCTGCGGAATCAAGACCACAGCGGCCTGGTGATACCACTGCTCGGCCGTGCCCCCCTCGTTGCCGCTCCACGGCTCCCCCGAGATCGAGTGGGGATGCCGCTGCAGCGACGGTACTGCAGAGACGATGCAGGGATCCTCGGCGTACTGCGTGGTGCCCACACAGGGCGAGCCCGCTTCGTCGACCCAGCCGGACAGCTCCAGCTGACCCCCTTCTCGCGCTCCAAAATTGGCGCGTGACACCGGGGTATCCTCGTCCTCGCCGTCGAACTGAAACCACTCCTGGACCTCGGCAAAGGCGAGGAAGCAGGCGTAGTTCAAGTCCAGTCCGACGCGTCGGATGGCGTCCACCCGGGCGCGATCGAGGTTCTTCAGTTCCGACCATCCGAACCGCTGCCGGGTGTATGAGTGGTCGAGCAGCAGCGTCAGCCACACTTCCCCACCGCCGAAGAACGCCTCGAGGCCGCTGCGAAGCACGGCGAGCTGGTGACCGGGCTCCGGTCGAGCCGCCTTGGACCGGGTGTGGACCGAGAAGATCAACGCCACCCGGCATCCCTGTTCGACGGGGCGGATTTCGTGCACACAGTCGGCGTAGAACCCCACGAAGCACAGCCTGCGCGCGGCGGAATCCGACGCCGTGTCGAAAGTGAGGTTGTCGCCGGCGTGACCGACCACCATCTCCCCGCCCCGATACGCCGACGGCACTACGACGACAATTGTGCCCCACATGGACGGGTCCCGCTCGGTGTCGCGGTGGGGAGCGAAGAAGCCACCGGCCTCGTACAAGACGAGCTTCTGGAGCGAGGTATCGACCTCGACACCCTTCGGAAATCCGAGTTCTCCGACGATGTGATCGAGCCCGCGCCGGAGGCGAGTGGACCAGGCCGCAGGATCCAGAGTTACCTTCGACCCCGGAATCTCCCAAGACTTCCGCACACTCTCGTCGTGCAGGGTCTGGTCCCGATAGCCGAAGGGAGAGGGCTCGGCGTGCTCGAGGAGTTGCGCGATCCGCTCCGCCGAAAGGGGAAACCGACACGGCCCGACGCCCTCGACGTCGAGGGTCAACCCCATCGCGGCGACGTCGAATGTGGCGGCAAAGTCCCCCGCACTGCGCATCGCCAGGAGTGCCTCCCGGATCCGTTCCGTCTCTGGCTGGTAATCGGTCACCGCGAGAACCCCTCAACGTGGAAGAACATCGTACCTCCGAGCGGCTACGCCTCGAATCGATACCCGGCACCATGCACCGTGAGGATGTGCCGCGGCCGCTTGGGATCGTCCTCGACCTTGGTCCGGAGCCGCGCCACCGCGTTGTCCACCGAGCGACCGAGCGCCTGGCCCACGTGGCCCCAGACCTTCCGGTGAAGCTCATCTCGATCCAGGTTCCTGCCTGGGTTCGCCGCCAAGAACCTGAGCAGCTCGACCTCCTTTGTCGTCAGCTCGATCTCCTGGTCGCCTCGCCGCACCACGCCGCGGGCCAGGTCCACCGTGCAGCCGCTCAGGGTCAACGCCGAACCGGTCGCGCGTCCCCGCAGACAGACGCGGATCCGGGCGAGGAGTTCCTCGGTGGCGAATGGCTTGACCAGGTAGTCATCGGCGCCGGCATCGAGCCCCTGGACCCGATCGTCCACGGCGTCTCGCGCGGTGAGCACGATCACCGGAAACCCGCGTCCCGCCTGCCTCCACGACCGGAGGAGATCGATGCCGGATTGCCCGGGCAGCATCCAGTCCACGACGGCGGCCGCCGGTTCGGCGACTGCAACCGCCGCATCGGCCTCCTCGGCACTACCGAAGGGCAGCACTTCGTACCCGGCCTGACGCAGGGACGCGCCCAGAGACAATCGCAATGCGAAGTTGTCCTCGACCAGGATGATCTGCACTCAGCTCCCGAGCAGGAGGACGAACCGACTTCCCCCTTCGAGTCGGAGGCTACCACCGTGGGCGCGGGCGACCTCGCCGACTGCCCAGAGACCGAGCCCGAAACCGCCGGGGTCGCCCGGTCCGCGCTCGACACGTTCGAGGCGCTTCAGGACCCGCTTCCGGTCGCCTTCGGGAATGCCCGCTCCGTCGTCGGAGACGGCTATCTGCTCGGGGGAGACCTCGAGGGTCACCTTCGGCCCTCCGTACTTGAGAGCGTTGTCGAGGAGCGCGTCGACGGCCTCGGTCAGACGGGCGATGTCCACCTCGGCGCTGCCGCCACCGCTGACCGTCAGACCGGGGATACGAGGGGTCCAGCGGGCGTTCAGATCGGCGGACCACACGCCGAGATCGGTCGTCTCCCTCCGGATGGTGAGCCCCCCGCCGCGAGCGGCCCGCAGCACCCGGTCTACACCGACGGCGAGGCGGGTGGACTCGCTCTTCAGGAGCTCGAAGAATTGCGCCTCTTCGCCGGGCTCAACGGCCCCACTCGCAAGGGCCTCAGTGAGGGCACGGACCGCGGCAGCCGGGGTGCGAAGCTCGTGGGACACCCGCTGTAAGAGCACGTCTCGAGCCCGTTGTCGCGCCCTGCCGCGGAGCACCAGGGTCCCCTCGAGCAGGAGCCAGCAAAGAGCCATGGCGATGCCCCCGAAGGCCATGGGAATGCCGGGTCCCCGAACTTGCGGAACTTGGGCGCGCACCGCCTCCCCGGCGATCAGTCGTCCCTGAAGCACCGGCACACCCGCGGTTCCGCCCACCTCCAGCTCGATGCCCGTCCTCTCCTTTACGGCACTGACGAGGCTGTCGAAGACGACCACGGTGGTGGCATCGTCACGGATGATCAACCAGTTTCGACCGTCCTGTTTCCGAACCTGCCAGCCCGGGACTGCCCCGGCCCCAGCGCGCTCGGCGATCCGGGCTTCGGCGCCGCCGCGGTCGGAGCGAAAGCGCTCGAGATCGCTGGCCGGGTCGGCGACCAACTCTCCAACGGCGAGCTCTGCGGTCAGCATGACCCGGCGGACCTCGGTCCACTGGCTGGTCTCCCGCAGGTGTGCGGTCTGAACGACGGCCAGGACGACGCACACGCACAGAATCAGTGCTGGAACGAGAGCGCGCATCAGCCCTCGGTCATCGGCAGATCGAGCACACACTCCCAGCGGTCGTCGTCACTGACGTAAAGGGACGGACGGATGTAGTCGACAAGGGCGCTCCACTCCTCGCGGACCGCCGCCTCTACACACGCGTCGTGGGGAGTGGTCTTCACTGTCTCCAAGCCCATGGCGTTCCCGTCGACCTCGGCGCGGACGAGCCGGCCGCCGCAGTCGATGTCGTTCATGAACTCCCGGGGGCGATTGGACACGTTGACGTTGATCTGCATGCGATCGCCCTTGCTGATGTCGCGCTCGGGCTGGGCAACACGAGTGGTGATCATGCACCACGGAACCTGGATACCGAGGCTCGGCTTCCATTCCGCCAACTTCTTGCCGGTGGTTCGGAATGCGAGCACTGTGGCCGACCGCGGGCCCAGGTCCTGCTCCAGCGGGGCGTAGGCCAACACCTCTGAAACGCAGGCTCGGGCCGCTTCGGGGGTCTCGGGCAGGATCTCCACCTCCCAGGGGCCAGCGCCCAGATCGTCGGCGCGGATCTGCGCACCCACGCGGTCGTCGGGCCCGATGCCACAGCGGAGGATGGCCGGACCCACCTCGCCGATCGGGTCGTAGACATTCATGCCCATCTTCCGGGTCTCCCCGACCTGCTCTACCTGGATGCGCAGAGGGGCGATATCGGTGACCTTCGGACGCGCGGCGACGTCGATGAGGGCAAAGTAGCCGAGGCCGTCCTTGCCATTGTCGACATATTCGAGGGCCTCGATGGCGCCGGCGTCGAGGTCGACGGCGCCTCCGCAGCCAAAGACGGTGGAGAGGAAGAGGGGAAGGTTCAAGCTGCACATGTTGGCTCCATTTTCGGATGACTGCAATGTGCTCCGTGAGTCGTGGCGTGCGGCCGCAGGTTGTCGCGTCTTGTCGCAAATGCGGCCGAGCCGCATCACGGATTGGGGACGGCAGTCCCAACCCTTCTACGGACCGGAGGGAATCCCGATGTTGTTGGAAGAGCTGACCTGGCGATCGACTCACCTGTCGCGTTCGTGCCCAACCCCGTCGGCGGCGCGGTTGATCCTCACACCACGGCGACAGATCCGACCGACCTCAGAAGCGACCGCGGAGCGCGAGGCCCTCGATGGACAGCCCGCCGCGCCGCTGGGGAGGCCGCCAAGCGACGCCTAGCTCGTCACGCAGATCGGCGTTGTAGGCGTTGATTCGATCGTGCACATCGGCGGGTGTGTACCACTTCAACAGCCGCATCTTCGGGATCACGTAGAACAGGGTTCCGACCAGGATGACCGCTCCTGCAGCGGCGGCGATGAACCCGCCCGCGATCAGGTAGCCGGCGGCTCGGATCAGCGACGAGCTGATCGTAAAGTCGCAGCTTCCGGAGAGACAGCCGAGGAGTTCGAAGATGCCGAAGACGAACCCGAGGGTGCCCGCGCCGACCCCCAACCCGACCGCGCCGACGCCCACATAGAGCGTCCCTGCGCCCGGCCAATAGAGGTGCCGGAGCTTCTTCAAATCCGCCCGGGTCGACGCGTCGCCGGTGAGCTTGGTGAAGCGAAAGGTGGTGATCCCCCTCTTCTTGCCGAAGATGACCCGACCGTCGCCATCCCAGGCCAGCCGCCGCTTCAGATAACTCTCGGGGTACACCCGCCCGGGCTCCTCGGCCGCCGGCTCCGGGTCCGGAACCACAACTACGGCGGGCTCACAGAACGACCAGGCCTCGACCATCCAGGTGCCATCCGGCTTCAGGCCGACGGCGACCGGACAGAAGCCCTCGAGCTCAGCCGCCGCCTCCATAAACCCACCCATGTGGGGTGTAGACGCGACGACGGGCGCATCCGCCCAGGTCGGATCGGGCGACTCGCCGATCAGGATCAACACGACCTCTTCGGCCGCCGACTCCCGGATCTCGTCTAGATCGGACCGCGGGGTGGCGAGGGCGGAGAGGCTCCAGAACAGCAGCAGGCAGCACTTCAGCACCGCCCCAGCCTAGCAGCTGCACGCCTCTACAGGCAGACGCGGTCGAGGATTCCAGTGTGTTTGGCGGTCTCCCGACTCCTCCGAGCGGCGAGCAGGGCAGCCAAAAGCCAGATCATTCCGTGCGGCGAGGACGGGGTGTCGCACCCGCAGCTGCCCTTCTCTCTGTCCACCCGGATCGTGCCGGTGTCCAGGGGCAAAAAATCGCTGTCGCTGTCGTCGGTGTCCGTGTCGCTGTCGGTATCGGTGTCGGTGTCGGTATCCGAGTCGGCATCGGTGTCGGTGTCGGTGTCCGCCGGCGACGAGGTGTCTGTAGCCGTGTCCGGACCGGTGTCGGCGGTATCGGCCGTGTCCGCTGTATCTGCAGTGTCGACGGCAGTATCTCGGCCCGTGTCCAGACTGCCATCGGAGCCGTCGCAGTCCTCGTCGACGCCGTTGTCGGGAATGTCGAAGGCATTTGGATAGACGCTCGCGTCAGAGTCGTCGCAGTCGGTGCCGTCGGACACGTGACCGGGGGGCGCTCCATCGCAGGTCAGCACGGCAATCCCAGCTCCGAAGCCGTCCCCGTCGCCGTCCATATACCAGGTGTCGAACAACAAACCGCCGTCTACGACGCCGTCGCAGTCGTCGTCCAGGCCGTTGCAGACCTCGAACCCGACCGGGTTGACGCCCGGATCGGTGTCGTCGCAGTCGCCGTCGTTGTCGACACCGAGCGACGGCGGGCCGTCACAGCGGAAAGTGGTATCGCTCGACCAACCTCGGGAAAGTGGCAATTCAAGGAGGCAAGCAGGCGGAATCCAGGACGGCGATGTGCTCGCTGAGCCATTGATTGCGGCTGGGAATGTGCTCCACTTTGGACTCGACGATGTGAAAGACAGCGTGGACCTCCGATCCGCGGGCCAGGCCGAGACCCCTGCCGCCGAATTCCGCCAGATTCTTCCAGTCGATTCGCGTCGCGTGGTGCAGGAGAATCTTCGGCTGTGGGTCAACTTGCCACTGATGACTCCCATCGTCGTAGCGCAGCGTCGCGCGAAATGGAGTTCCAACTGCGATCTCGGCGTAGTCCTCCAACACGGGCGGAACGGCTTCGGCGCTGGCTTCGCAGGTCGCCAACGACGTGGCGTCCGCCGTCATCGAGACTTCGACCACCACCCCCTCATCGCCGCCGTCCTTCAGCCGCCAACAGTGCCCGAGAATGGGTCGAAAAGCCGGTTTTGCGAGCGCGGAGACGATCTCGCTCGCCGACTGATCAGCCCAGGCAAAACGGACCTCGGCGAGCACGTCGAACCGCCCATCGTCGTAGTGATCCCGGGTGACGCCAGCGAAATGAACCGACAGGCCCGAAGCGACCGTGGCCGACGAGTTGACCGAGAGCGTCAGGGATTCCGGGTCGCCAGGCGGAGAAGCGCAATCCTCTTGCGACGCCGCCACAGCGGTTATCGAAAACAAAGCCAGAAGTGCAAAAACCAGGACCGATCTCCGTCAAGAGGGTACGTCAGGTCATGACCGACAAACCGAAGAAGTACAAGCTCGAGCCGGAACCCGGTGGCGAGTTCCCGGACATCAACTCTCTGTTCAACGAGACCCTGGCCGAGTTCCAGGACAACATGAACGTCTACGTGCTGGCGGGAGTCGGACAGCTCATCGTCATCATGCCGGTGGTGCTCATCGGCGTCTTTGCGCTGTACGCGGGAATGGCCGTGGGCATGGGCGGCGTGATGTTCCTCGGCGTGGCCGTCGGTGGGCTGCTCATGGAGTACGTCAGTGAAGGCCTGGGCGTGGTCGTCATGATGCTCACCCAGTTCTTGGCGATCCTCGTCCCGATCGCCGTGCTCTTGCTCTTCGTGCAAGGCATCGCCGCCATCATCGCCCCCTTCAATGCCAGCCTGATTCGCGCCGTCGCCCGGCACCAACGCGGCGAGAAAGAACTGGACCTCGCCGGCGTCTTCTCGTCCATCGGCCAGGACGTGCCAAAGGTCATCGCCATCGGCATGATGCTCAGCTCGATGAGCATGATGGGCCTGTGCATGTGTTACCTGCCAGCCCTTGCCGTTCCCGTGGTCTTCGGCTTTGCAACCTCTCTTGTCGCGATCCACCGCATGAGCGCCTTCCAGGGCGTGAAGACCGCCTGGAGCCACTTCATGGCCCATCTGCCGTGGCACGCGACGTTCGGCGCGATCTATGTCGGACTGTCCATGGTCGCGGCCTACGTCCCGGTTCTGGGACCGGCGTTCCTCCTGGCCCTCCACACTCGCGCCTACCGAAAAGTCTTCGGAGACGGTGAAACGGCCGTCCTCTAGCCTGGACTGGCGTGTCGTCCGAGCGCGGGCAGCTCCAGCGTCCACCTGACGCGCCCCGTCTCTCCGTCGAGGGCTACGACATCGGTTCCCCAGATCAAGATCGTCGCATCGCCGACTGCGCTGATCATAGGTTTCCACCTGTAGATCGCCTTCCAACGGATCTGGTCCCCGTCGACCGCAACGATCCACGTCTCGTCCCGACGGTATTGCCAGACGCGAATGTCGGCGCCGTCCTCGAGCTCCATCGAGGATGCGGGAGGCAAGGACGGAGCCGGCTCGCTCGCAACCGAGTCCCCGGTCCCGAGGTCGTACAGATACACCCGCTTGTCGGTGTGAATGCGCACCGTCCGATTGTCGGAAGATCTCGGTTGGGAAGCCCCATCGACAACGGCCCCGGCCTCCGGCACCTGAAGGCGAGGCATCTGGCCTTTCCAGCTCGGCAATACGCCAGCATCATCGCCGGATCGCCAGGCTTTCCTGCCGGCTAGAATTTGCACTGCGGGCGCCGCGAGGTCGGCCTTGACAATCCACTTCTCGCGACCCGTCGAGGGGTCCAGCAACATCCAGTGCACCTCGTCGGGAATCGACTGAATGCCGGAGGTGAGGTGGTGACTCAGGTCCATGCGAACGGCGACCATCTCCGGAAACACCCTCGCGGTCCGGCTGTCGATCGACCACATCTCCCGCATGCCGGAGTCCTCATCGACGAAGCGCTCGCCATCGTGCAGATCGCCGGATTCGGCGTGCGTCCACAGCTTCTCTCCGGTCGCAACCGACCAGGCGGAGATCCCACTGGTGTTCACTGTCACCGCCATGGCGCCATCCTCGGAGACCGAACCGAGGACCGCGTGAACGGGCAGAAGAGCCCCGAGGTCGCGCCCTGAGCTGGCATCCCACACTTGCGAACCGAGGACATGGTGCCGCAGCTGCAGAACCTGCCCGGGCACCGACTCCACGAGCTGGATGTGGTCTGGGACCTCTGGATGGGATCCGCGCACGCCCGCCTCTCCAACGGCCGCGGCCTTCGCCAATTCGAGATGGGAGAGCACGTCGGCGCCTGGCTGGGCGGCCAGTGAGGCGGTCAGGAAGAATACCAACATCGAATCAGTCCGTTTGAACCACTGGTTTGCAGTATTGCAGGGGCCACCCTGCTCCCGAGTGGTCGCACAGTGCGAACAAGACCGCCTCCCGGCGGACCCTACCGCGTACACCGTTGTCCCCCGATCAGAAACGAACGCCCAGCCGGCCGTTGACTCCGAGCAAACCGACCCCGACCTCGCCAAAGACCCGCTCTCCGAAGTGACCGTACGAAACCGTCGGGTAGATGCCAGAGACACGGACACGGTGGCCACTGCCAAACAGGGCTGACACCCCAATCTCGGGCATCTCGGTCCACGACGAGAAGCACCCCATGTGAACATCCGGCGATCTCGTCTCTCCGTCGACCTCGACAAATGTCTCCAGACAAGCCACCGGCAGGGAGATGTCCAGTCGCGTGTGCTCTCCACCGCCCTCGACCGAGACACCCAGAGCGGTGCTGCTCTGTACCGGGTACTCGTCCTGGACGTTGCTGAACACCCTGGGCCGCAGCCAGGTCGCCACCCGTAGTGTGTCATCGATGGAGGTCTGCAGACGCGCTGTGGCGTTGAAGACGCCGTTGGCCTCACCGTATCTCCCAAAGTGGGACTCGTGGATGGCTCCACCGTCGACAGACAACGAGAAGGCATCCGTGAACGCGTAGGCGACCTGACCTCTGGCGGCGCCGAATCCACCAATGCTTGGCAATATGAACGACTGGGCTGACGTCTCGACTGTCCACTCTCCAGCTGGGTAGTCGGCGGCACCCGGCAGGTTTCCCGAGCGCCCGCCAGGGGCCTCGGTGAGCGGCGCCGCGCCAAACGCGGTCGACAAGAACAGGGCCGAGAACAACATGAAACCTCCAGTTCCACATGTGTCCCACGTCCTGGCTTGTTTCAATTACCGTCCCTTACCCAAGGGCCTTCTGGTCTATGGCTTCTCCAAGGAGATTCCCTACGATTTGGGGACAGACGTCAAGAAGACGCTCCCGACCTCTTGCTCTCTTGCTACGACGAGCCCGCCGTTCACGGCGAATCAGGTGGTTCGGTCCAAGACGGCGGTGAAGAGAGACATTGATATCGTCGAGATATTCGTATCTATACGGATAGCCGGCGGCGCAGGGCGATCATTGCCCCACTAAAGAGCACCAGCCAGAGCGGAGCCGAACCGCCGGTGTGTGAACACGAGGCTTTGCCGTCGCTGTAGCCGCCCGAATAGCCAGTATCAACCGGATCATCGGTGTATTCTTTGCAGTCTCCGGTGATAGACGAGACCAGATCGTCGCAGTCGTGGTCGGCGCACACGCCGTCCAGGTCCTCATCTCCGTACCCATTCTCACCCCAGCACAGGTCGCAGGCATCGGGGACGCCGTCGGAGTCCGAGTCACTGCCGTCGTCGAAGATGTCGGGGCAGCCATCCCAGTCATTGCAGATGCCATCGAGGTCGGTGTCCCCCGAGAAGTCGTCTCCGTCGCACTGGTCGCAGCCATTGGGCACGCCGTCGCCGTCCTCGTCGCGATTGTCGTTGCCGCCCGCACACGCGTCGTCGCCGTCGCAGACGCCATCGCCATCGCTGTCGTCGTTGGGGTCCTGCGGGCATGGGTCCCGGTTGGAGCAGACGCCGTCCCCATCGGGATCGCCAGATAGATCGTCGCCCTTACAGAGATCGCAGCCGTTGGGGATGCCGTCGTTGTCCTTGTCCTCTCGGTCGTCCTCGCCCTGGCAGAGGTCCCGGCTGTCGCAGACGCCATCGCGGTCGCTGTCGTCGTTGTAGTCGTTCGGACACGGGTCGATATCGGTACAGACGCCGTCGCCATCGGGGTCCCCCGACTTGTCGATGCCGTCGCAGAGATCGTTGTCGTCGAGGAGCTTGATGACCAACTTTTCGGTGCCGATGAACAGACCGACACCCGCCGACATCATGGTCCGGTTGAGCTCCACGCCGTGACTGTTGGTGAGGTGATGTCCATCGGCGCCGATGCCGATCGTGACGTTCCAACCGAGACCTGTGTAGGCACCGAGCAGATCCGGGCCGGCGACGCCGGTCGGCAACTTCAGGTCCACGCGCTCCATGCCGATGGTGGAGCCGAACTCCAGGGCGAACCCGGCCTCGCTTCCGGCCAGATCCACCCGGTAGACGGCCCGCGAGCCATCGGCGTCGACGACGTGCAGGTCGGCCTCGCCCACCGACCCCCCACCGAGGACGGCGAAGCTGCCCATCACGACATCCTCGAGCCAGGCCTCGACGACGAAGTGGTCCTCGAGATTGGTCGGCTGCTTGCAGGCGGTCGCGGCCAGCAACAAGGGAATCGCAAAGCCTTTGATCGCGGTATTGAATGTCATGACGCCTCCTCCAACTGGAGAAAAGATAGCCAGGCATTCGCACCACACTCATCCGAATTCGAACAAACCATGGGCCGTTTTCGGGATCCCGATTTCGAAACCGGGATAGGCGCCTCCGCTCAAGGCCGCAGCATCACACTATAGAGACCCCATGACCCACTCCGTTCTGTTCCCACTGCCAGACCGCGGATTCGACATCACCGAGACCGCAGTGCCGTGGAAGATCCTCTCCGATGCCGGATTGCGGGTCGTCTTTGCCACCGAAGCGGGCGGCTCGACGCCGGAGGCAGACCCGACGCTGTTCGGCGGCCCGCTCTTTGGAACCCTGGGCGCGAAACCAGAGCCCATCGCCTGGTATCGAGAGATGGAGACAGCGCCCGCCTTCCAGACCCCGATCTCGTGGAAGGGCTTGAAGGCACAGGACTACGCCGGTCTATTTCTGCCCGGCGGCCACGCCCCGGGCATGAAGCCGTACCTGGAATCGGTCGAACTTCAACAACTGGCTGCCCGGTTCGTACGGCAGGACAGACCCGTCGCCGCCATCTGCCACGGCGTGCTGGTTCTGGCGCGCGCGGTGGACGATCAGGGACCCCTTCTCGCCGGGCGAAAGTGCACCTGTCTGCCGAGATACATGGAGCGAAGCGCGTGGTGGCTGACGCGGTGGCAGATGGGCGACCACTACCGGACGTACCCGGCCTGGGTTCAGGACGAGGTCGAGGCGGCGACGGACGGGTTTCAGCGCGGGCCGATCTCTCTGGTGCGACGCGGGACATCCGACGACCACAGTGCAGCTTTCGTCGTTGTGGACGCCAACCTGCAGACCGCGAGATGGCCGGGCGACGCGTATTTGATCGCCGAGCGCTTCGCGAGCATCTGTGTCGGCGACCCGCACTGAACCCTCAGAGCACAGACGCGACCGCGGCAAAAGTCACACCCGTCGCGCCCAGGGCCAGCACGCTCAGTCCCCAGTTCAGTACCGTCATCACCAGCGAGATGACCAAACCGACCGCGATGTCGATCTCGAGCACGCTGGCGATCAGGAAGGCCCACACGCCAATGCCCATGAGGAAGCTCGCGAAGAAGCCGATGCCGGTCCAACCGAGACCACACGCCAGGGCGTAGTTGGCGACGGTCGCCATGACCACCACACCGAGAGAGCGGCCCCAGGAGACGTACTTCCCGGAGCACATCGCTGTGGACAGCTGGAGCACGCTCGGCTGCACGATGATGAACAGAATCAGCGACAGGAGAAAGACGATACCGGCGGCGACGAAGGCGTATTCCACAGGAACTCCCTGGATATTGTTGATGCCAAAGGAGTATTGGAAAGGGGCCTTGTCGTCCGTCACCAGCGTGTACCCATTCGGTAACAAACGCACCTCAGCGCGAGTAGATGAACGCCCCCCAGTCCTGCGGGAGCGCCTCGCCAGATCGGCGATTGTCTCGGATCTGCCCGATGAAGTCCGAGCACCCCCTCGCCTGAACGCACCTCCCCCAACCCGGTTTCGCAAGCCGTTCGCGAGCACCTGACTCGGCTCGAGCCTGCGGCCCTTTTGTCACGCCTCGGCACAAATCCACCGATAACCGGCTTTCTCCTGTCACTCCGATCTGGCACGGAGGTTGCGAGGTCCCCGGAAAACCGTGGAGAAACGATGTTTGTGGTTGCCCTCGCCGCAGTACTGAACGCCCAAGCCTACACACCCGAAGAATGCCCATTCGGCGTCAACGCCCACCAGGCCCCCGACGACGTCCTGGATCTGGCTGCCGACGCCGGCATCAAGTGGGTGCGATTCGACATGAACTGGTGGCAGTTCGAACCCGCCGACGGGGTCTACGACTGGACGGTCGCCGACCGATTCATGGCCACAGCGGACGCAAACGACCTGCAGGTCTTTGTGACCATCGCCTACACCCCGACATGGGCGGGGACGCCGGGCTGCGATGATCTCGCCATCGACGAGAACGCCTGGTGTCGCAACAGCGTGCCAGCGACCTCAGACTGGACCGACTTCGTTACCGCCGCCGTCGACCGCTACGGCAGTCAAGTCAAGGCCTGGGGCATGTGGAACGAGCCCAACCTCTCCCACTTCTTTCTGGGCACCCGCCAGCAGTACGTCAACGACATCTTGATCCCCGGCAGCGACGCGGTCCACGCGGCATGCGCCGACTGCAAGGTCCTCGGACCCGAGCTCGCACATCTCCGCGGAGCCAACTGGGACTCGGAGGCTGGTAACTGCATCTTTGGCGAGTGCGTCTTCAACGGATGGGAGGTCAGTCTGGCCGCGATCCTCGACGATGCGGGCCCGTGGATCGACATCATCAGCCACCACAAGTACACCGATCCCGCCGATCGGTTCTGGGCCGAGACCCTCGACGGAGAGTGGTTGGTCGTCCAGTTCATGCACGGAATCCGCGAAATCACCGACACCCACGCGCCCGGAAAGCCGGTGTGGATCACCGAGATGGGCTGGGAGACCACCCCTGGTGGAGAGCACTCTCCCAGCTACGCCGGTGACCAGCTCTACGAGGCCTACGCGATCCTCGACGAGGTCAAAGACGGTACCTGGAACGGCACTGACGACGGCCCGTGGCCGGAGCTCCAGCGCATGTTCTGGTACGACGTGATGGACGATCCGGTGGTCCACCCATGGGGTCAGTACACGTGGGGATTGGTGGACGCCAACCACGTCCCGAAGGAGACGTACTGGTCCTATCAGGCGGTCACCGGGGATCTCGGTGGCTGCGACGACCTGGACACCGAACCGGGAACCGAACCGGGCGACACCGAGCCGGGAGACACAAACCCAGATCCCGATACCGAGGGCGATCCGACGGTGCCGGGCGTCGAAGACGAGGAGGATGGCGACCCGGTTGAGGCGCCCACTTCCGATGCCGCGACCCCCGCTGGCTGTGGATGTGGGACAAGTGGCGGACCTGCCGCCTGGTGGCCACTCCTGGCGTTGGTGTTGCTGCGCCATCGAACAAGACGCGCCTGACCCCAAGGAACAAGACGCGCCTGACCCCGGGTAAGCTAGGCGAGATGTCACTGGGTGAAAGACGACGACGCCTCGGAAAGAGGAGCACACGGGACGCCTGGCTGGCGGCCCTCGGAGAGAAGCGCGGCAAGAAGTACAAGGCGCTTCACGCCGAGCTCACCGCGCTGCGGTCGACCGAGCCCCAGGCCTATCGAAAACGCATCGCAAAGCTCGCAAAAGAGCTTGGTCTGTAGCGATGGAACAGCTCGTTGTCCCCGGCCTTTTGATCCTGCTGACCGGCGTGGCCGTCTACGTCAAAGAGGTCTGGTGGCGGGAGCGGCAGCAGCGCCTCAAGGCCGAGAAGGAATCCCAAGACTCGACAGAGACCTGATCACTCACTCCCTCGGGATTTCGAACAGCCAACTCGGCCCGGTCTTTCCGCCGTGGTCGTTGTCAGTCACCAGCTCGATCTTACCCGCAGACACCGCAAGCCCCTCGAGGTTGGGCAGGGTGCCGGTGACCAGCTCGTCGACCGCGACGGCGATCTCCGGGACTACGTCGCCGCCCTTTGCGGGAATCGTCCAGCGCAGGACGCGAGCCACGCCGTAGTGGCGTTCGATCGACCACGCCTGCCCGCCCTCGCAGTCCAATCCCGCAGTCTTGCCGGTCTCGGTCGTGAGCCGCAGTCGTCCCGCCGTCCACGGACCGCCCTCCACGGCTCGAATGGCAAACGGGGACCACCGGGCACCGGCGTCCAAGACGATCAGCTCCGAAACCGCCACCAGCCGCCCGTCATCGACACACAGCGCCTCCAGGCCGCGGTTGGATTCTGGCGCGACGCCGAGGACCGAAAACGGCAATTCGAACTGCTCGGAGACCACAGCCCGCGAATCCTCTACTCGGGCGATGAGCACGGTGTCCGACAATCTCTCGGCGTCCGACGACTCTGTTCCAAGCGCGATGCGATCGGCGCCCAGCCAGGTCAGGGCCTCGGTCTCGCTGCCCTCTGGCACGCCAACCAGTTCGATTCTCCCTTCGGTATCGAGGCGCACGATCTCGCCAATGCGTTCGGACACCGCCCACAGACCGCCATCGGGAGCGCGCCCGAGACCGGACAGACCCTGACCCTCGGAGACCTCGTTCAGAGCCCAGGTTTCGGGGACCACCGGTGGCGATACTGATCTAGAGCACGACAAGAGCAGGACGAAGAACATACGGCTGAGTATTCTGTGCGCGGGTCTCGGGAGGGCCGTTGTTGACCATTGGCCGCATCTCTATTTTGATCTTCCTGCTCGCCTCGGCGGGTTGCAGCCCCGGTGACTCCCCGCGATTCCGAGCCGGATCTCCCAAGCTGCTCAAGCAGGACACGACGGTCCCCCTCAGTCGCGTTCTCCGGGTGCGGCTCGATCGACCCGCACGGCTGGAGGTCCGCCTGACAGACTCTCGTGGGGAGCGCCTGCTGAGCTTCAAACAGAAGCTGAAACGCCACGACGTCCCCCTCCTCGGCCTGCGGGCTCGGGACCGGGTGACCGTGGTCGTGACCGCTATTGACGGCGCTGGAAGGGCGAAGTCGACGCCACAACACTTTCGGGTAGGCGCGCTGCCAGAGCGATTCCCAATCATCGATGTCCTGGCCAATGAGCCCGATCTGATGGAGCCTGGACTGCTGTTCTTCCCCGTCGAGCTGGTCTCCGACGACGAGCGGGTGCCGTGGATGGTGGCCGTGGACGAGAGCCGCGAGCCCGTCTGGATCTGGGAGGCTCCACACGAATACGGCGTCGTACGCATGCACGATTCCGGTTCGCTCTACGCCGTGAGCGAGACCGTGGCCTGGGAGATCAGCCCCCTCGGCGAGGTCCTGGGACAGTGGGGTGAGAAGCGACAGAAGCCCGCGTCATCCAAGGTCTTCGTCGAGACCGAGGTCGGATCCCTCCACCACGAGCTGCTCCCGATGCCCGACGCCCAGCGGTTCCTCGCCCTGTCAAAGCGGGTCGTAAAGGTAGACGACTACCCCTGCAGCTATACCCAACCGACCAAATCGTGCGGATCGGCCCGGATCGAGGACACGATGCTCGTCCAGTTCAACCGCGAAGGCGACGTGCTCCTGAAGTGGTCGATGACCGACCGCCTGGACACCTTTCGCATCGGCTACGACGCGCTGGACAAGATCAAGGACGGCGAGCGGGACTGGTCTCACGGCAACGCGGCGATCCCGATGCCCGGCGGTGGATTCCTCATCTCCATCCGCCATCAAGACGCGCTCGTGGCCCTGAATGACGACGGGGACATCCGGTGGATCCTCTCTGATCCCAGCGGCTGGCACCCGGACTTCGAGGACTTGCTGCTCGAACCCGTCGGTGAGGACTTCCGGTGGTCGTACCACCAACATGGGCCGGTCTTCGACGACGACGGCATCTTGTGGCTGTTCGACAACGGTAACGAGGGCGGCACCCCATACACCGGAAAGAGCGCCCACATCCGGTCCCGCGTAGTGGCCTACGACATCGACGAAGAGGCCGGGACCGTGGCCCAGGTCGCCGAGTTCTCCGAGACCGCCACCGGCCAGATGTACTCCCGCGCCCTCGGCAATTCCTTCGTGATGCCGACCACCGGCAACGTCATGGGCGTCTACGGCATGCCCACCGACCAGGACGGCGAACCCCACGCGGCCTTCGACTTTGGGAGCCGCGCCGCCCGCATGGTGGAGTGGACTCTGAACGGCGAGCTGGCCTCGGATTTCCGCGTTCGCAGCGACCGAGACGTCGAGCCGAAGGGCTGGCGTAGCTATCGGGCCGTGCACGCCAACTCGTTGTACCCGGCGGGTGTGGAGACCTGGCTGGAGTAGCCAAAGAGCGAATCTGGCCCATTTCCGAACATGAAAACGCCGAAGTCGGCATATAGAAAGTTCGATTCCGGGAGAGCGCCCCTCCCCAAGCGCCTTACCTTGGGTGGGTATTGAACTTGGAAGGATGCATGCGTGGAGTACTAATCGGCCTGTCGATCGCGCTCTGGTCCTGTGCTCCGCCAGAATCCGAAACCCCCGACTCGGGCGCCGACGCCGACGCCGACGCCGATACCGATGTCGACGCCGACACCGACACCGATTCCGACAGCGACGCCGACTCCGACAGCGACACCGATGGGGTTGCCATGGCACCGGTCTCCGGTACCCTCGCCTACTTCGAATCGGACACCCACCCGCGGGCCGACATCTCGGTCGAGATGTATCCACAGCTGACGACGTCGACCGACAGCGACGGCTTCTGGTAGGCGATACCCTCTTCCGGCAGTCGAACCAGACCTGGGGCACCTTGTGGGCCAACGCGATCCCCGCGGGCGGCCGAGACGGCTGCGACTCCGAGGTGATGGTCGACTACCGGTTGGACGCGTTCGGCTTTCTCCTCAGCTACGATCAGGACGACGCGAACGGCGTCGTCGTCGTGATGTTCCACGGCGCTCTCGGCGGCGAACAAGCGGATCTGTCCGAACCCAGCGACGGTCCATGGACCATCATTGGCGGCGAGTGGCCCTCCCTCCGCAACACGCTGGATGCGGCGGGCAGGCCGTGGTTGGTGTTCCCCAACGTGGCCCCGGGAACCGTGCAGGTTCAGGTCGCCGGGGGGCCATCCACGGACTGCGCGGTCGAGGCGACGTCGATCGTGGATTGGCCGGTCGAAGTGGGCGTCGCAACCTACATAGACGTGCAGTGCGCGCAGTAGCAAGCCACGGCGACGGCCAAACCGAGGCCCCCCAGCGCGAGGCGTTGTCTGTTCAGCGCACGTTCATCACGTACGGCAGCCGCACGTAGATCCCACGCGGATCGTTGAGGAGCCGGATCTCGCGGGCCGCTGCGATGACGGGCGCCGCAATGCCGGAGAGATCGGCCAGAATTGGGCCGTCTCCGTCTTCTTCGTCCAGAAGGCCCTCGAGCATGTCCATGTACTCATTGCCACCACTGCCTTGGGGCCAGTCGATGTCGTAGTCGACATCCTCGAGCTCAGCGCGCGCCTCGGCAGACGCCAGCGCGTCCTCGAGGTTGCCCAGCTTGTCGACCAGACCGAGCTCGAGGGCGTCAGTTCCCGACCAGACCCGGCCTTGAGCGATCTCGGCGGCCTTTTCGCGGTCCATCGAGCGGCCCTCGGAGACCCGGTCGAGGAAGGCGTCGTAGATCTCGTCGACCGAGGCCTGGATGAGGGCGAGCTCGGCTTCGGTCTTTGGACGGTAGACAGAGCCGACGTCGGCGAACTCACCGGTCTTCACGGTGTGGACCTTGATTCCGGCCTTGTCGAGCAAGCCGCCGGCGTTGGGGAGCATGCCGAAGACACCGATGGAGCCGGTGACGGTGTTGGGCTGGGCGAAGATCTCGTCGGCGTAGGCGGAGATCCAGTACCCGCCCGAAGCGGCGTAGTTGCCCATCGAGACGACCACTGGCTTGGCGTCGGCGGTCAGGCGCATCTCGCGGAGGATGGTCTCGGACGCGGAGACGCTCCCGCCGGGGCTGTTGACCCTCAGGACCAGGGCCTTCACGTTCTCGTCGAGACGCGCCTGGCGGATCTTCCGGGCCACTGTGTCGCCGTTGACCTCGCTCCTTCCGGCGCCGTCGACGATGGAGCCCTCGGCGTACACGACGGCGATAGAGGGCGTGGTGTCCTCTTCGTCGTCATCCAGCTCCTCCTCCTCTTCTTCCTCTTCGTCGTCGTCGTAGTTGTCGACGTAGTCGGTGAAGGCCACCTGATTGAAGGTCTCTTCCTCTTCGTTCTCGCCCGAAATCTCGGTGAGTGCGGCATAGACCTCGTCGAGGTAGGCCATCTGGTCCACGAAGCCCAGCTCGATGGCCTTGTCCGTCGGCATCATTGGATTGGCTTCGATCAACCTGCGGAACTTGGCCTCCTTGATGTCCCGACCGGCGGCGGCCTCGGCCACGAATACGTCGAAGAGGTCCCCGAGGTAGTTCTCCATCTGCTCGCGGTTCGGCCCGCTCATCTCTTCGAGAATGAACGGTTCGACGGCCGACTTGTACTTGCCGACGCGGGTGACCTGAACCTCGACCCCGACCTTCTCGAAGGTGCCGGCGAAGTACATGATCTCGGCGGCAAGGCCGTCGAGGTTCACCTCGGAGAACCGCGGCATGAAGATCTTGGTGGCCTGGCTGGCCATGTAGTACTGCCCTTCGCCGTAGTAGGCGTAGTAGGCGTAGATCGGCTTGCCTGCCTCGCGGATGATGCCGAGCGCGTCGCGAATTTCCTTGAGGTTCGCCCAGCCGCCGCCGACATCGCCGTGCAGGTAGACGCCGGCGATCTGCTCGTCCGTCGCCGCGAATTCGAGGGCCGAGAGCACGTTCTTGAGAGCGAGCGGTGATTCGGCACCGCCAGCCCACAAGTTCTCCTCCATGGACGGCTCGAGGCCCCGATCAGTGATCCCCACTCCGAGGTCGATGGTGAGGATGACCTTCTCGGGCTCCTCTTCATCCTCCTCATAGGTCCAGGCGAACACGCCGACGCCAACCAGCGCGACGAGGGCTGCGACGCTCCCCATCCAGCCGATTCCGGCGGCGAGGACGTGGAGGGCAAATTCCTTGATGGGGGACTTCATGCTCACCTCTGATGCCGGCGAGGCGCCGACGAGATCGGGCGTCTAACCCCAAAGGGCGACTTGGAATCGTCATTCCTTCGTCAGAGACCGGTTAGACGCCGTGGGTCTACGCCACAATCGGAGACGATGGACCCTGCAGCGCCCGCAGAGAGCCCCACAAAGCTCTGGTTTCGACCCTCGCTCACAGAACTGGCCTGCCTGTTCACGGCGCCCTTCCTCGTGCTCATCTACGGCTGGCTCCTCGACGACGCGTACGTCTACTTCCGGTACGTGGACAACCTGCTCATCCACAACAGCGGATTGGTTTGGAACCGCGGTGAGTACGTCGAGGGGTTCTCCTCGCCGGCGTGGATGATGCTGCTCGTGGTCACCCGGTCGCTGAAGTGGAACTACATGTTCATCGTCCGGCTGGTGGGCGTCCTGTCCTACCTGGTGTTCTGGTGGCTGGCCTGCCTGAGCAACCGCTGGCTGAGCGGCCCGAAGACGGAGACGAGCCTCAATCTGCCTCTCGTCTACCTCAGCTTCACCTACGGCGTGCTCTGCTACTTCACATCCGGGCTCGAGTCGCCGCTCGTTCTCATCGCCGCCGCCGCCTTCGCCGCCAGCATCGCCCGTCCCCGCTCGATCGTCATGCAGGGCCTGGTCGGGCTCTCCCCATTGATACGACACGAGCTGGCGCTGCCACTGATTCTGCTCTTCGCCTACCAGACGTACCGCACCCGACGCCCTCCGCTGGTCGGCGTCGCAACCGCCGTACTCACTCTCGGTGGCTACCTGGTCTTTCGCATCTGGTACTACGCGGATTTCTTCCCGAACACGTTCTATTTGAAGGACACGACGTGGGTGTTCCAGGGGCTGCTGTACGTCTTCGACACCGCCCTCCCCTACCAGACCGTTCCTTTCCTGATCGCGGCGGGCATCGCGTTCGCAGCCATGCGCAAACGCGGTGCCGAGAGCCTGTACTCAGGGGAGCGAGCGTTGATGCTGATCTGCGCCGGCTCGGTGGCGGCATACGTCGTGAAAATCGGCGGTGACCCCAGGCATTTCCGCTACCTCGCCTTCCCGTATTGCCTGGCCGTCCTCGCCACCGGAGGACTGGCCGAGCGGCTCGTCACGGACTGGAAGAGGCAGCGCGTGTACGGCCTCGCACTGACGTTTGCCCTGGGCCTGTTCGCGATGTCGAACTTCCCCCGGCAGCTGAATGTGCATCCGATCTTCGGAGAATTCACCGACATCCCCGACCGGGGGGTCATGCACATCAACGACGCGGAGTCCCATCGCCACCGAGCGAAGTCTCCCTTCTCGCCAGGCCTGACCGAGTGGGGCGCCGAGCTCTCGTGGGGAGCCGCGATCCACCGGCGCAAAGAGAACCGCGGTTCGACAAAGCCGATCCAGGTGTCACCCTGGTGCAACAACGGCTACTGGGCCGCAGGGCAGCCCTCCATCATTGCCTATGGCCTCACCGACGCCTTTCTGGCGCGTACCGAAATGGTCGAAGACCGCCCGGCCCACAAGAAGGGCCTGTTCGACCTCGCCCACAACATCGCCGGCCTCCGGAATCGGCAGGGCTTCGGGCTGGGTGCCTTCGCGAAGACGGCTGGTAGAAAGCGAACACCGGCGTGGATCGCGCAGAATCAACCCGTACTCGCCGAGATCGAGAAGCGCGTCTACAACGACCACCACTTCGTGACCAACCTCGGTCTCGCCCTCACCCGAGTCGGCAAGATCGACCCTGGACCTCAACCGGTCGATTAGCGGCCAACGGCCCGTGTCATGTCGACCGTGAGCGACGCGGTCGTGGGGTCGGCCCAGTCCAGGGGCGTGTCCGGGGCCAGGCGAACCAGCTCGTAGATGCTGGCGACGTATTCGCCATTCGGACCGGCGATGAACGGGTTCACAAAGTCCCAGACCACGTCGCCCGAGGCGGTGACCTCGAAGGCCCGACCGTGGTCGGACTCGGTAATGAGCGTGTTGCCATTCGGCAGGCGAGACACCGACCCCAGGACCTGCGAATAGAAGGTCTGACCCTTCTCTTCGCCGTAGGCCCACACGCGTTGCTGGGTGAGTGGATCGATCTCGATGACCCGACTCCGCTTGCCCATCCCGCGGTTGTCGAACAGCAGCACATTGCAGTTGTCGAGGAGCACCGGCTCGTGCTGCGCGTGCCATTGACCCGAGAGCGCCCACACCACCTTCTCTGCGTTCATGTCGACGATCAACAAGGTGTCGGTACGGCGGGAAGAGATGAGCAGATTCCCCTTCTTGAACGCCGGATTCTTCTCCTCGCACGACCCGTCGAGCACCGCGATCGTGTTGATGTGGAGGATGTCGCCACCGTCTGCCCAGCGCCTGATCAGCGCAGCGAAGGGCGACGCCGCGACCAGATCGTAGACGCTGTGGGTACGCAGGACCTCTCCCTTGTCCGACAGCAAGACAATCGAGTCCATCACCACCCTGCGCTTCGCGTTGAGCTGGTCGATCCGTTCGCCCTCGCGGATCAGAGTCCACAGAGATCCGTCCGGCAAGACCTCCAGATCGTGGTGGATGGCGCCCTTATAGGCCCAGATCGGCTTGGAGTCCCGGTCGAGACGAGCGATGCCCATTCCGCCCCAGATGACGATGAGGTCGCCTTCCGGACCCAGCCAGGCACGACGCCAATGATCGGGGAACTCGCCGCCTTTGCGCACCTTATGACCCGGCCACTGATCGAAGAACGAGAACGCCCACTTGTGGAGGATCTCGCCGTTCATGTCGATGAGGTGGGCCTCTGGACCCTGGCCGGAGACGTACAGATTCACGCCCTTGGAGGCCCGCTCGACATCGTAGGAGAGAAGTCCCGTGCGATCCGGGGCCTCCGTCGAGCCGTCCGCGTAGCCCATGGCCACCAATGCCTCGATCTCCTCGTCTCCGTCACGAGCGGGTCGACGACGGGCTTTCCATCGGCCGATGTGCTTGGCCCCTTCCTCGTCCATGCCCCGTTTCCACGATCCGCGACCACCCTCGGGCTCCTCTGACTCCGCCACGGCAGACGGTTCGGGCACTTCTGCAGCGGGAGGCGGTGCGGCCGGATTGGGCCGCGGTTCGCCACACGAAGCGCCCATCAGACACAGCGCCAACAGGCCAAGTCGCAAGCCAATCAAGCCGGCCGGTTTCCCTTCGGTCAATAGTCCCCCTCGAAACATCAGTTTCGTGCCGCGCAAGCGCGCCACTGGGGAGATTCCATTCACAGTCGACACTCAAAACGGGCGGCGCAAGCGCCTTATTTTCCGTTTTGGGCGCCGACCGTGAACGGAATCCTCCCCGGCGCCCTCTATGCTCGCCACCAGACGGCAGCCATAGTCGTCGATCGGCGGTCGTGAAATAAAGAGTGTGCTTGCATCGAACTCGGCGTGCACGCAAATGGGGGTGCCAATGGATATCGTGGTCATGTTTCCATCGGGAAATCTCTCCGGATTCCCCATCGTGGCCATCCTCTTCGCCTTCGGGACCGCGCTGCCCGTGGGCGTCGCGACCTACTGCATGCTGCAGGCGATGTGGCTCCGGTGGGCGGGCCATCAGGCTGAGGCACTGGCCGCCGAGGACGCCGAGATCAAGGAGGGGCCAGCGGTGCTCTGTGGCCGTGTCCGACTCGCCCATGGCGAGCGGATCGCGGTGCGGGTCGAGGTCACGCAACGCGGCTTCCAATACCGGACCAAGGACGCGAACCGGCACCAGTGGGACGAGATCGACCGACTCACCACTGCCCGTCCCTTTTACCTCGAGGACACGCGAGGACCCCGCATTCGCGTGGAGCCACCCGCAGATGTGCTCGTCATCGATCGCATGGACCAGATCCAGCACGGCCCCGACAAGACCCGGCTGCGAACAGCCGAGTTGACCCCGGGAGAGCCGATCTACGCGGTGGGTCGCCTTGTCAGAGACGACGATCCGGAGTCAGCGAGCGGTCAATCCCTGGTTCTCCGTGCCGACAACGGCGAGATGATGCTCTCCTCCGAGCCCCTCTCCGCCCGCTTCGACCCCCCGGCGCTCGTCAACGCCCTGTTCGGCATGATGATGTTGTTCTTCTTGTTGCTGGGCTCCGCGCTCACCTTGCCGGTACAGGGCCGGTACTTCCTGGGACAGGACGAGATCGCGAGTGTGCAATCCAAGCGAGTCCGCCACGTCCGCAGCCGGCGCAACAGCCACACGGAGTACTGGGTGAAGATCGGCATGTTGGGTGGCGATACCGCCGAATACGAGGTGAGCAGAGGCTGGTACGACAGCCTGCCCCAGGGCCAGACGGTGGCGATGCGCTCGGTGATGGGCATCCCGGGCAGCGCCGAGCTCGGCAACACCGCCTCGGTCCATTGGATCGTGCTGCTCCTCATCGTCGGCTCTCCCCTCGGGATCACCGGGATGTATGTGGCCGGCGTGCGCCGCGTCCGCCCGTGGTGGGAGGCGAAGCTGGTCGATATCGGCTCTGGAAGCCTCGACCTGGGCTACTGACCCCAGGCTACACTCTGCCATGCTCATCCTCCTCGTTTCTCTGGCAATGGCACAGGACAATCTCGCTCCGGGATCGGTCTCGACCGACCCGCAGACCCTGACGGCTATCGGCGTCCAATGGTTCATCTCTGGAGACGACAACCGCAATGCGACGGTGTCGGTTCGCTACCGGGAAGAGGGGGCGGCGACCTGGAAGCAGGGCCCGCCCCTCTTCCGCGTGCACCCAGAGACCGTGAACGGGTGGTCCGTCTCGCCACAATTCGCCGGCAGCGTCTTCGATCTCGAGCCCGGGACCCCCTGGGAAGTCGAACTGCACGCCGTCGACCCCGATGGCGCCGACATCACCGAGGTCGTCATCGCCCAGACCCGGGCAGTTCCCGGTGATCCGCCCAACCCCAACACGGTGACCGTGACGAACACGGCCGGGTTTCGCGCCGCCCTCAGCAGCGCAGCCGCCGGAGACGTCATCGAGCTGGCCGACGGGGACTACGACGGACCCTTCGAGATGTACGCATCGGGCACCGCGGGCAATCCGATCGTCATCCGCGGCGAGAGCGAACCGTTCACCATCCTGAACGGAGCGGGCTGCAACGACTGCAACGTCATCGAGGTCTACGGCAGCTTCGTACACATCGAGAGCCTTACGCTCACCGACGCCAACCGAGCGCTGCGCTTCCAGGGTCAGGGCGCCGAGGGCAACGTGGTCCGACGGGTTCAGATCGCCGACGTCAATCTGGGAATCGGGGCCAAGGAAGACCAGCTCGGATTCACGATCTGCGACAACACCCTCATTGGGCCGCTGGAGTGGCCCCACGTCTACACCGACGACGGCGGCCAGTTCGCAAACGTCGACGGCATCGTGATCATGGGCTCGGGCCACGTGGTCTGCCACAACCGGCTCTCGGGCTGGGGTGACGGGCTGAAGATGGGCCAGGACGGCGGGCGAGCCAACGACTTCTACGGCAACCAGGTCCTCGCCAGCTACGACAACGCGCTCGAGTTCGACGGCGGCGAGGGCAACATCCGCGCGCTGCGAAACCACTTCATCAACGGCTTCGCGCCCATCAGCTTCCAGCCGGTGCGAGGAGGGCCCGCCTACGCGATCCGCAACATCGTCTACAACGTCGCCCACGAGCCCTTCAAGTTCCACGCACTGGGGCAGAATGAAGAGACGAGCGGCATTCTCGTCTGGCACAACTCGGTCTTCCACCCCGAGCACGCCGCCAAACTCTCGGACTCCAGCACCAGCCACAACTTCGACGTCCGGAACAACCTCTTCATCGGTCCCGATGTTCCGCCCGACGGCAAGACGGTGGACTGGACCGGGGGCATCGATCGGGGCGTCTTCGACAACAACGGCTGGTATCCGCCCGACTACCGCTTCGACTTCGACGACGCCGGAGACTGGATCGACTTCTACGAGATGCAGGCCAACGGGATCTTCGGGGCCAACGGCATCGCGCTGACCCGGGACAACATCATCGGCGGGCTGATGCCTCCAGCCGACTACACCGTGGACGCCGGAGCGCCGAATGTGGAGCTCGCCGCCACCTCGCTGGCCATCGACGCCGCAGAGCGCATGCCGGGAATCAACGACGACTTCTCCGGCGAGGGGCCCGATCTGGGCGCCCTCGACTTCGACTGCCGCGTCCCCGTCTATGGGCCGCGACCCCCCGGTTTCGGAGACGTGCACATTCCCTGTGAGGACTCCCCGACCACGCCGACCACGGGTACGCAGACGACGGGAACCGATACCGACACCGACTCGATAGGTGGCACGCCGGAGGGCGAATCGGGAGACGCCGCCGACCCGAAGAAGGGCGGCTGTGGGTGCGAGAACGCGAGCGGACCCGCCGGCTGGTTGCCGCTGCTGGCGTTCCTGGCCCTGGCGCTGCGTCGACGTTGATCCGCTGACTATCCAGGCTCGAGGCCCCTAAGGGTGGTCTGGACCAGCCAGCTGTAGCTATCGGCGGTGGCCTGACCGAGACCGAACTGGCCGGTGGTCTCGAGGAGCACAAACCCGTGCATGGCGGCGCGCAGGGCGCGGATGGTGTGGATGGCGTCGTCGCCAGTGATGCCCAGCTGCGCGAGCGGGCGTCGGAAGTAGTCGAGGATGTCGACCAGGATCGGACCGAGCTCGGGGTGGTCGTTCTGAGGCGGAAACTGGCTCATGGCCTGATAGAGCCCGGCATTGTCCAGAGCCCAGTTGCGCAGCCCCTCGGCGAGGGCGGCTAGCACTGCTCGGGGCTCGTAGACCTCTTGGATGGACGCGCGCATCGCGACCTCGAGGCGGCGGTGAGCCTCGATGATCACCGCCAGGGTCAGATCCTCCGCCCCCTTTACGTGATTGTACAGAGACGGAGGCTTGATCCCGAGCTTTCGGGCGACCGGAGTGATGGCGAGGGCGGCCGGACCGTCCATCTCAACGCAGGCTATGGCCGCCTCCACCACCTGTCGGCGGTCCAGCGCCGGTCCCCTTCTACGTGGCATTCGTGGCTCCCGAGCGGATGTGGTCGAGGACCAATGCAGCGACCTGATCGGCGTGCTCAGTCTGTGGGTAATGCCCCGACTCTTCGACCATCGCGACGCGGGTCGGTCCGCCCAGCAGCTCAGCGAGGGTCTGGCCCTCGGCTGCTGGATCGCTGTAGTCCGGATCCTGGTCGCCGATAACGACCAGGGTGTTGGCCCGAACCTCGCCCAGGCGCAACGCAATGCCTGCCTTCGAAGCGCGAATCATCGACCGCACTGCGCCGAGTCGCGCCGGATCCGACAGCGTCTGCTTCAACGTGGCGGCGACCTGATCGTTGTCGTCGGGAGGCGAGATGAAAAGCGTCTTTCGGTAGGCGACCCACGCCCAGGCGCCCCAGGGGCGGGCGAACATCAACGGGACCATCGGCCGCAGGAAGCGGTCGGCGGGCATGTCGCGCACGAAGGGGTTCAGGAGCACGATGCGCTCGATCCGCCCGGGATCCTGGACGGCGGCGAAGGTCGCGGCGCCCCCGGCGATGCTGTTGCCGACGATCGTGGCTTTCTCGAGGCCCTCCTGATCGAGCAGGGCGAGCATGTCGGCGGCAATGTCTTCGGGCGTGTACGTGGTGAAGGTCGCGTCGGAGTCTCCGTGTCCGCGAAGATCGAGGCTGTACACGGTGAATCCCGCCTCGGCCAGCTTGGGCGCGAGGTGTCGATAGCCGATCCGCAGGTCTCCGAGTCCGGGGACGAGCACGATGGCGGGTCCGGTGCCGATGCGGTCGGCGACCAGGTTTCCTTCGGGGCGATTGATGGTCAGGGTGGTCATTTTGAACTCCTTTTGTCGCGTAGGGCCTACAGGCGCCAGCCGACGTGAATGGTTGGGAAGGGCATGACGGCGGATTGGGCAAAGGTCTCGCCACCGAGGTCGATCTCGGTGGGCGTGTTGGTGCGGTAGATCACGCCGAGCCAGGGGTTCACATAGAAGCCCGAGGTGTGTTGGATACGGAAGCCAATGCGGCCGCCAGTGGCGAACTCGCGGTAACTGTGACTCTCGCTCGAGGCGTCGTGGCTGACCGTCTGGTTGGTGATGTCGGCCTGCACACCGGCGTGGAAGCCAGCCTTTCGCGGTCCGGCGAAGTAGTCGACCTTGAAGCCGAACCCGTGACCCTGGGCGCTGAAGCCCTTGTTGCCGTGCAACCAGACCGGGAGCTTGAGGCTGAAGACACCCAGGTCGAAGCGGACCCGGTCGACGTGCAGACCACCGTGCAGGGACGCGCCGCCGATGACATAGGCCAGCGGATCGATCTCGAGGTCGACAGCGAATGTCGACTCGGCGGTGTCTGCTGTCGTGTCGTCCGCCAGGGCGGGCGTGGCGAGCAGCGAGGCGAAGAGGGTGGCGGCGGTGAACATGATGCGCTCCAGGTTGCGTCTGGCTTCGTTGCCTAACGTGCTTAGTTTATAAACTAAGCTTATTAGTTTTGCCAGCAGAAATTCGAAAAACGATCTCAGGAGGCGCCGTGTCGCTACACTCCCCACCCACCGGAGGCGCCATGAAGCGAAGGATCTACAGCGAAGACCACGAGATGTTCCGCGATGCCGTCCGCGGGTGGATCGCAAGCGAGGTCGTGCCCCATCAGGAGCGCTGGTGCGAGGCGGGTTGCGTCGACCGGGAGACCTGGCGAAAAGCCGGCGAGATGGGCCTGCTCTGTCCGTGGATGGAGGAGGAATACGGCGGCGCCGGCGGCGATCTGCTCCACAGCTGCCTGGTCATCGAAGAGCTCGCCCGCGTCTACGAATCCGGGTTCGCCGTCTCCCTGCACTCCGACATCGTCGTGCCCTACATCCACACCTTCGGAAATGACGAGCAGAAAGCCCGATGGCTCCCTGGATGCGCTTCAGGCGAGATCGTCACCGCTATTGCGATGACCGAGCCCGGCACCGGCTCCGACCTCGCTGGACTGCGCACCACCGCGAGGCGAGAGGGCGACGAATACGTGATCGACGGCTCGAAGACCTTCATCTCCAACGGTCTGCTCGCCGATCTGGTCATCGTCGCGGTGCGCACCTCCGAAGACAAGCACGGAGGTGTCTCCCTGGTCGTCGTCGAGCGGGACACCCCGGGTTTCGAGCGCGGCCGCAAGCTCCCAAAGATGGGAATGATGTCTCAGGACACCACCGAACTCCACTTCGCGGACTGCCGAATCCCCGCCTCCAACCTGCTCGGACAAGAGGGAGGTGGATTCCTGATGCTCATGCGCAAGCTCCAGCAGGAGCGCCTGGTGGTCGCCGTCGCCGCCCAGGCCACTGCCGAGAAGGTCCTCGAGGACGCCATCGCCTACACCAAAGAGCGCCACGCCTTCGGGCGACCGATCTCCAAGTTCCAGAACACCAAGTTCACCCTCGCCGACTGCGCTGCCAAGGTCGAGGTCGGACGCGCGTACCTCGACCGCGTCGTCGAAGAGCACATGGCCGGAGAGTACCTGGTCAAGGAGTGCAGCATCGCCAAGCTCTGGCAGACCGAGATGCTCGGAGAGGTCGTCGACTCCTGCCTCCAGCTCTACGGCGGCTATGGCTACATGCTCGAGTACCCGATCTCACGCGCCTATATGGACGCGCGAGTTCAGAGGATCTTTGCGGGGACGAGCGAGATCATGAAGGTGATTATTTCGAAGGAGTTGGGGCTTTAGAGGCGGTGGTCGGGCGATCCGGATCGGTGGCCGGGTGGCTTGGAGAGGCGGTGGTGCGGTCGGAATCGGTCGGCGAGGAGCCTTGTCCAGGAGAAGCGTGGCGTTCATGTTGGCGTCTCGTCGATCGGAGTCGCTGACTGGGGCCGGATCGGATTCAGAGGAGTCGGATCGGCTGGAGCTTCCAAGGGTCGAACTCCGGGCGCACCTGGTAGTCCACACGCCTCTGTCTCCAAAGATAGGGGGAGCGCTGCGCTTCCCCCTCGCTGCGCTCACC
>Ga0315336_1001889_pt1 | contig 35749 bp, 35 predicted proteins | sample ASW5metaG_FD_204512 | JGI IMG/M metagenome (GOLD analysis project Ga0315336, IMG submission 204512) | Ammonia-oxidizing marine archaeal communities from Monterey Bay, California, United States - ASW #5 | ecosystem: Environmental > Aquatic > Marine > Intertidal zone | place: USA: California... | reverse complement strand
GGTCTTCATGGCGGTCCCTTACTCCTTCTTCGAGGTGTACTTGGTCGTTCACCCGAAGACCTACCATCTGGCGGGCATCAGGTGAGGGACCGCCACCTCAAATTCCACGAAGACCGGGACAACCTCCCCGAAATCGCATCGAATCTCAACGACGCCTTCGCGAACGGGCAACCGACCCTGGATCTGGCCCGGCAAGTCGCAGACCTGTCCACGCACCACATGCCGGGTCCACCTGACACGGGGAACGCAGACCGAGTGGTTCTAGGGAAGTGGGCCGGAATGGATGATGGATACATCGGTGAAGCGCGGAGTAACGGCGGGATCTACTTCGACACCGGTGACGCAACCTGGAACGCCCTTAGCCACGGACTCAGTGATGAACAAGCGAGAACTGTTACATGGGAGGTGAATGAGCAATTCCTGCGCACGCAGTTGGAGAATGGAGTGCCACGTATCGAATATGTCTTGCCTGATGGGTTCGAAAGCGTCGAGCAGATTGCGGCGGTGCAGAGGCGATCATTCTCAGCTCTCGAGATCAACTTCCTCAAGTATAACGCGGCCGCATACGGTTACACCCAGCACGGAAACTCATGGGTTTATGAGGGAGGCAGCTAGCGATGAAGCCGGTTGAGCTAGAACGTTTTCTGAAACCAACGCTGTCGAATGCCGGCTTCACACTCGATGAGGTGCAGGAACCCATCGTCCACGGCAACCGTCCAGCGTGGGCGGTGTATTACCGCCGTAGTGATTGCAAACTCCAGGTCTGCTGGTCGGCCCGCGACGGCGGAATCGACTTCATGCTCGCCCTCCCCGATGCACCCAATGAGTTTGGTCTTACCAACGATTCGAAGGAGTGGCACTTTATGCTGCTCCTGAGCGATGCGGAAGACAACTTGGAGACGCCGGGACTGGGCGCACAGGATGACACGATACTGACATGGCTGCAGTCGCTATTCGACATACACTTTGAGCCTGCGCACAGGGCATTGCTTCAGAGGCGTGCACGAGAGTAGTGCAAGCGAATGTGTGACCGGAATTGGTCGTCGGTGGCCTGCAGGTCACAGCCTGGTGGGTCTTCCTGTCAGGTTCCTTGATGTTGACTGTGGCGATGGTGCGTCTAGTTGCCTTGCATCGTTATGGTTGCAGCGCTCGGTGTTTCGACCGTTAGGGTGGACCCATTCGATGGACGCAGACCGCATCAATGAAGCCGTCGTTACCAGTATCAGGGAATCGGCTATACCGGGCGTTGATCGCCAAAAGCTCATCGACCGCTACGGCGAGAGCGAGGGAAGCGCTGTTGCAGATCGGGTCATCGCGATAGTCCGGGAAGCCGTTGCTATGCCGATCGATTGGGGCGACATGACCTTGGCCGAAGGCGTCAACGACATCATGGGCAGATTCAGCCAGCTGCATCCCGAATTATCGTCCGAAGCGCTGGAGGAAATCGGTCGATGCGTCGGCTGGAATCTTCGATGAACCCGTGCGGGCCATCGACGTCGACGCCCAGAAGGCAACTGCGACTGAGCATCTGACCGCAGCCCGATCGGTCGTCTTCGACGCATCATCGAGTCTGCTGCGGAGCTCCGTTGCTTAACCAGGTGAGCCGGAGCCGCTCTCGATTTCGTCCCTCGAGAACGTTATTGATGGCCCAGCGGGGTTTATGACGAGTCCGCTATACCCATCCGTGCGAATCATGTCGAGCACTTCTTGTGTGGGGCGCGCAAAAAAAGCATCCGATACGTTGAAAACAACGACCTCCGGGGCGCTGGTGAAACACACCAGGGCGCGTGAGCCGTCGGCCAACGGCGTCGAACGAACCGTCACACTCCCCGGGACGGATGTTTCGTCCGCGGCCAGCAGCATCTGACCCTCCGCGAGGAGCACCTGCAGGACGCCGCGCCTGTCCGTATGGCCGGCGTACATCGCGGCAAGCGCTGTCTTCAGTGGCTGATTGTTCGGATTCCGGAGGGCGAAATCGATGTGTGCGGCCGCCAACGCGCACGTCGGACCTGCGGGGTCGATATAGAGCCAGTCATCGCGTTGTTGCCGCGCCAGCTCCAGCGCGCCCCTCGCCGGCGTGACCATCGACTGAGTTTGAGTGTCCGGCGGGTACAGGCGCGCGATCTCCTCCTGGCACGTGAATGCGAACAGCGCGCGACCACCACCCGGCCCGGTGCCGCCGCGGATCTGTAGTCGTGCCCCGGCAGCAAAAGACCCGTCTACAGGCGCGTCTGACCCGGTGATGTCGAAGAGCAATTCCCCGTACATGCACGACCGAAGTACTTCAAGAGCGCGTCGCTGGTCGGGCTGAGCCGCGAACTCACCGACAACTCGGCGAACGGTCACATTGTCGACCAGGTCCATGGTGTAGCCCACCTTTCCTGCCCAGGATCCCTCCGGCAACCAATCGCATTGCGGCGCCCGCACCGCGTCTCGGGTAGCAGTGACGCGATGCCGTCGATCGGACAATCGAATAACACCAGCCCCGTACCGTCGCAACCTCGCCGCCCCATGATTGTCGGGTCGCCCCGTCCGCCTATGGCAGGGGAGAGTGTCGTGGCGTGCGCGAAAACTTAAGCAATTATCTGGTCGAACCCGCCCCCGGCAGCTGCGAAGCGATGGCGGGGAACGGTTGCAAGGTTCGATAGGTGCGCGCCACATTGTCCGCTGACGACAAAGCGCCCGATTACCGGTTTGGGCTCGAAGGCCAATACCATCGCGGGTGCTATGACCGACAACGCCCTGGCCGCTGCGCCGGCCGCCGACGCCTCGCGACCTGGCCGTATCTCCGCTGAGGCGGGCCGTCGGAGGACGTTCGCTGTCATCAGCCATCCCGACGCCGGCAAGTCCACGTTGACCGAGGCACTGGCGCTGCACGCCCGGGCGATCACCGAGGCCGGCGCGGTCCACGGCAAGGCGGGCCGACGCTCGACGGTGTCGGACTGGATGGACATGGAGAAGGCCAGGGGCATCTCGATCACTTCGACGGCGCTGCAGTTCCCGTACCGCGACTGCGTCATCAACCTGCTCGACACCCCGGGCCACGCCGACTTCTCCGAGGACACCTACCGGGTGCTGACGGCCGTGGACTGCGCGGTGATGCTGATCGACGCGGCGAAAGGTCTTGAGCCACAGACGCTGAAGCTGTTCCAGGTGTGTAAGCACCGTGGGATCCCGATCATCACGGTGATCAACAAGTGGGACCGGCCGGGTCGTCATGCCCTGGAATTGATCGACGAGATCCAGTCACGGATCGGGTTGCGGCCCACTCCCCTGACCTGGCCGGTCGGTATCGCCGGAGACTTCAAGGGGGTACTCGACCGCCGGTCCGGCAACTTCATCCGGTTCACGCGTACCGCGGGCGGCGCGACCGCGGCACCCGAGGAGCACATCGAGGCTTGTGATGCGCACGCTGCGGCCGGTGTCGATTGGGATACGGCGGTCGAGGAATCCGAGCTGCTGTCGGCGGACGGCTCCGATTACGACCGGTCGGCGTTCTTGGCCGGCGAGTCGACACCGACGCTGTTCACGTCGGCGGCGTTGAACTTCGGGGTGAACCAGCTTCTCGATGTGCTGGTGGACCTTGCGCCCGCGCCGGGCGGTGCCGTCGATGTCGACGGAGGTTTGCGGGCGATCGAATCACCCTTCAGCGCTTTCGTTTTCAAGGTGCAGGCCGGGATGGACTCCTCCCACCGCGACCGCATCGCGTATGCGCGGGTGGTGTCGGGGACGTTTGAGCGCGGTGATGTGCTGACGCACGCAGCGACGGGTAAGCCGTTCGTGACGAAGTATGCGCAGTCGGTGTTCGGGCAGCAGCGCGCGACGCTGGACACGGCGTGGCCGGGTGATGTGATCGGGTTGGCCAACGCGGCGGCGCTGCGGCCGGGCGACACGCTGTATGTCGATGCGGCCGTGCAGTATCCGCCGATACCGAGCTTCTCGCCGGAGCATTTCGCCGTGGCCCGGGGCACGGATCCGAGTAAGCACAAGCAGTTTCGGCGCGGGATCGAGCAACTCGAGCAGGAGGGCGTGGTTCAGGTGTTGCGCTCCGACCGTCGCGGTGAGCAGGCACCGGTGCTGGCCGCGGTGGGCCCGATGCAGTTCGAGGTGGCCACGCACCGGATGGCCGCCGAGTACAGCGCACCGATTTCGTTGGAGTCGCTGCCGTATCAGGTCGCGCGGGTGGTGGATCCTGCCGACGCCGAGTTCATGAACCGGCAGGTGTCAGCGGAGGTGCTGACGCGCACGGACGGCGTGATGCTCGTGCTGTTCTCCACCCCGTGGCGACTGGAAGGTTTCCAACGCGACAACCCTGACATCAAGTTGGGGTCGCTGGTCGCAGCGGAGGGGTAAGAGCGGCGAGCGGTCCGGCCACCCTCGAGGCTTTTTCGCGCTGTGGTCGACCCGTTATGAAAAGCACTGTTCATCGTGACCAGGAAACACCGTTCGACCTCGCTTAGGCCTCGTCGGTGCTGGTGCATCATTTCTTCATTGCGCGCCATAGGGGGATGACGCGCGGCGAATCGGTTGCGCGATCTATGGGAGGGAACATATGCGCCGATCCAGGGCCGCACTGGCGGTTGCAGTCATCTCCGTTCTGGTCACCGGCTGCGTCAGCAATGTCGGCAACGCCGAGTCTGTGACCACCACCCGGACGTTGATTCCGCGTCCGCTGGTCGAGCGTGAGCTGGTTGAGTTGCTGCTGCGCCCCGAACAGGTGAACGTCGCGATGGGCACAGTCGGGATGACGGTCACCAACACCCAGACCTCGATGTCCGACAACAGCGCCACCATGGCGCCTGCGGAATGCCTCGCCGTCGACGGCGCGGCGGAGGCGCCGGTGTATGCCGCCAGCGGCTTTCGGGCCGAGCGTGATGAGAGCCTCAACAACGGCGATGACTTCACGCACTATCTCAAGCAGGCGGTGGTGTTGTTTCCCACGGTGGAAAAGGCCCGTGCCTTCCTGGACGCCTCCACCCAGCAGTGGCCGGTTTGCAAGGAGTACATCCATACGCAGAGCGGGTCGCAGTGGTCGGTCGGGCGCATCTCCGTCGCGGGCGATACGCTGAAAACTATTGCTACACAACGGGACACCGGTGCTCCCGGCTGGGCCTGCGGACGCGCGCTGGCGCTGCGGAACAACGTCATCGTTGACATCAACACGTGCAGCGCCAACCCTGGCGATTCGGCGGTGAGGATCGCCGACCAGATCGCCGCTAATGTCAGCGCACAGTGGTAGGCGGAGAGCGACGAATTTGCCGCATCCCCGGAGCCAATCCCGGTGCGCGCAGTGCGGCTGAGCGTCGATGGCCGACGGAATCAGACGTGGATTATCGCAAGACCAGCGACGCCTTCTAGAACATCGAAGTCCCCATCGTGCGTGACCACGGGCAGGCGCTTGGCGGCTGCGATTGCGGCGATCCACAGGTCTTTGACTCGGACCCGTCGCCCCGCCTCAGTCAGATGGACGCGTAACAGCGCCCACATTTGAGCCGCCTCCTCGTCGACCGGTAACGCGATCATGTCGGCGACGGCATCCAACGTGCGGAGTCGACGTGCTCGGATCTCGGAGGTCCGCGCGGCGAGCACACCCGCGTTCAGTTCGGCCAGGGTAACCACAGTCGTGGCGAGTTCCTCAGGAAGCAGCGACGTCTCGAGTTGGCGCCCGCTCTCGTCGGCGATGAACACCGAGGTGTCGAGGATGCCGGCAGCGGGCTGATCGGTTGTCACAACTCGTCGAGTTCGTCGGTGGTTTCGCCGGCGAGCTCTGCGAGGTCGTCACGCAGGCCGGGGTCCGCCTGGCTGGTCTCGAGCCGCTTGACCAGTTCGGCCTTGGACACCCACCGCCGACGCCTGGGCTGCACCGCGGTGATCATCGCGACGGCTCGCCCATTCACCGTGATCGTCACTTCTTCGCCCGCTTGGACCCGGCGCAGCACGCCCGCCGTGTCGTTTCGAAGTTCGCGGGACGCCACTGTTGACATGCTACGACTGTAGCACTTTTGTAGCACATCAAGCCCGCCATGATTATGCGGCTACTTCGCCGTCGTAGTGCCCGTCCAGCAGCGCCGACACGTTTCGCGACTGCCATGCACGGTCGTCAGGGGTGCGTTGACCCGACGAGTTCAGCACCCGCGCCGCCGCAGCGCGCGTCACACCACAACCGTCTACCAGCCAGCGCACATAGCCCAGGACGGCCTGGCTACGCTGGGCCCACTGCATGCCCGCCTGGGGAAGCACTGGTGGCCAATCATTTTCGTGAGCGGCCGCCAGTGAAGCGTTGGCTGCCTGTTCGACGGCTCTCTCAAGACTGTCTACCCCGGCCGAGGCCAGGGCCGCGCGATCGAGGTCGTCGACCGCCTGCACCTCACGCCGCAACGCGTAGTCAATTTCGTTCATACCGCCCGTATCCGGCATCGGCCAGAGATCGTGGCCCACTAGCAGGTCGAGTCCATGCCGCTGCAGCACCAGACTCAGGCGGCGATAGTGCTGCTCGCGCCTCAGGTCCACCATCGGCTCTGGCATCCATATCGGCAGCCGGAGCGAGATCGCCCGGGCCAGTGCGGCGACGACTCCTTCGACCTCGGTCAAGTCGTCGTGCGAGGCAGGCGCGCCCGCCGGGAATGCGAACATCGCGACGACGGTCGTCGATCGCAGCGCGGCGCGAGCCGTCAATTGTTCACAGCGGCGGACAGTTTCGTCGTCGCCGAGCACGATGACCGCGGTTGCGGTGGCGTTATGGGGTCGAATCATGACGAGCTCCCCTCAGCAGGTGAGACGCCGGGCCAGCCTGAGGCTGCGGCATCTATTGACGTGATTCGACGGTATCGGCAACGACCGACAACTCACGCCGTCGAGAATTAGTCGCCGCTCGGGAGACCGCCGGACCCAGCTCGGCGTAGACCGCGGAAAACTTCTGCACAGAGCTCCAGCGCAGCTGAGTTAGTGTCGGTTGCGGCGTGTGAGGCCGATGGGAGGTTGACGTGGGGAACGAACTGGACGTCGATTCGAGCGACCTGCGGGCGGCAGCTGCCGGCGCTGACGCCATCGCGGAGACGTTGGCGGGCGCGGCGACGGCAGGCTCGACTAGCGCACAGCCGAGCGCCGCGGGCGTTTCGGCCCTCGACGCCGCGATCAGTGCGGTACGTGCTCGCCAGTCCGCGCGGGTGTCGGGCCAAGCCAGCGACCTGTCGGTGGCGAGTGCCCGCTACGACGACACCGACGGCATTAGCGCGGAAGACATTTCGGCGACGGTGTGACCCGGACGGCGGAGCACAAAGGGATGCCGTCACGTTCAGAGATCGAGGAATGGTCGACGCGCCATCTCGATGCGGCGGCGGGCCGGTGGCGCACGTCAGCGACGGAGTCCGACGAAGCTTTCGCCCAGCATCGCGCGAACATCGTCAACACCAGCTGGGCGGGAGATGCCAAAGACGCCGCGGTGAACCGGGTGACCACCGATGCCGTCGTGGTCGCCAGCCAGACCGCCGTGCAACGTGCGGGTGCTCGGATCGCCGACGACGGGGCCCGCGATATTCGGGCGGCCAAGCGGGAAGCGTTGATTGCCATCGCCGAAGCGGAGGCAGACGGGTTCGAGGTCGGCGAAGATCTGTCGGTTACCGATACCCGCGAGGTAGATGAGACCGAGATCGCTGCGCGGACGATGGCTGCACGCGAGCACGCCGAGGACATCCGCTGGTTCGCCGAGCGACTTGTGCAAGCCGATGAGTTGGTCGGAAAGCGTTTGCAGGAGAGAGCTGTTGAGCTGGCCGGCATTCGGTTCGACGGTGAGCGCGATGACCGGTCTGACAGCTCGATCCAGCTGGTGGACAACACGATTGGGTCCGATGCTGAGGACAAGCCGGAAGGCAAGGATGAGCATTCCGGCGACCGTACCTGGCAAGACATGCTGCTGCCGCCTCAAGAGCCAGACGCGCCCAACGCCGAGAGCGGGCCGGACGCGCCAACGGGTGAGGACGCCGACCACGCCGAGGACGGACCGCCAAACCCTTTGGACGCGTTGACCGGAGAGGGATCGAGCGCCGACCCTGACGCACCCGCCGACCTGGATGAGGCGCTGGACGGGCCCGGCGCCGCGACGCCGCCGAGTGTGCTGGACCGGCTGGCCGCCCAAGCTCGAGGCGAAAAGACCCCCACCGAAACGCCATACACTCGGTCTCCGTTGGAATCCCCGATCGCTGCGGCGGACCCATCGATCGTGGATCAGCAGCTGGAGCGGGTGGAGAACGCCCAGCAAGCCGTGGTCGCCGCTCAGGCGGAGCTGGATGCCGCGGCCGCGCAGACGGTCATGCAGGGGCCCGGTGCCGGTCCCGGTCGCGACGTCACTGAGCCGTTGACCCAAGCGCTATTTGACGCCCGCGCTGACCTGACCACGCAGACCGAGATCCTCGAAAACCTCAATCGGGCGGTAGCCGAAACAGGCGGCAGGCAGGTCGATGTTCCTGAGCTTCCGCCGAACGTCGACGTGCAAGCATTCCCCGCACCGCCGAGTTTCGCCGAGCAAGCCGCCGAGGGCCTCAAAGAGTCCAGCCACGACATCAGCGAGAAAACGTTTGGAATTGTGCCTGATGTCGCGCATATCGCCGATGTGTACGCAAACTGGGGTGAGCACTCCGGAGCCGAGCAGGCCGGAGCCATACTCGACACGGCCGGCTCATTGCCTCTACCCGGTGCCAAACCGCTCGGTGAAGCGCTGCAACATGGACTCGACGCCTTCACCGCAGGCCGCCACGCCGATGACGTTGTGCAGCATGGTGTTCCGAACGAGGTTGTGGACGGCGGTGGTGGCGGTCACAGCGGGGATGCGCACAGCGCAGAGGGACCGAGCGGCGACTACAGCCCTGCCGACGCCGGGCCAGCCGGGCAGTTCGGGTTGGAGGAGACCGCCGCGATCCTTGCACACAGCGAATCCAGCGGTGGGCACCTCATCGAACGTCACGTCGCCCAGACCGCTGCCGACCTTGCCGCGCGCCTAGAAACCACCCGATTGCCATTGGTCTCGTCATTCAGCACCGCCGACGAGGCCGCCGCGGCCGTCAGCGCCGCGCTCCAACGCAATCAACAGGCGATTGACGAATGGCTATCGAGCGGAGCTGTCCGTTATCTCGAACTCGATGCACCCTTTCATGGCGGAGCAGTGCTAGAACGTGGCAGCGCGGAGGGGGTGGCAGGCACCGGCGTTAGGGTGGTGCTCAAAGGCGACGGAGACGGCGGGTGGTACGTGCTGACAGGATTCCCCACACCATGAACGATGGCTCGATCTCAACGGACTTGTATCAATTCTTCGCCGCATACTTCCATCAGGACTGGGATCTGGAAGCCGACGATTGGCAGGGAATCGTCGACAACTACGTCAACGATGATCCCACCGCCGGGCCCCTGCGGACGCTGGCGCAGGAGATCGATGACCTGCGCGGGGCCCGTGGGGAACCGGACTTGGAACAGTTTTTGGTGCGAACCGTCGGTGTTTACTACGCTCCCCAGCCACTGACATATAAGGAGTGGCTGGGTCAGGTCTCGGACCGGTTGCGCGAGCGGGCCACCGCGATCGAGGCTGGCAGCGGTGACTGACGAAATGCCCGGTTACGTTTCACAAGCGAAGCGGTGGACGGAGGCGACCAAGCTGGTTGCTGCTGGCTGCTGGCACGGCATCCGTTGTCCGCAGAACAGCGATGACGACGTGCTGATCGAAAAGCGTTTATGGCGACTACGAACCACAACAGCCCGAGAGCACCTGATTGCCATCTGAGCTAATCGCCGCCGTGCCAGCGGAGAGAGTGAACACAACACGCGCTGGGACAGATCCTTCCTAGTCACGACGGTTCACTCCCAACCTCTGTCTACAGAACCTTCGACAGAAACTCCTGCAGACGCGGATGTTTGGGGTTGTCGAAGAGTTCGGCGGGCGGTGCGTCCTCGACGATCTTGCCGCCGTCCATGAACAGCACCCGCGAGGAGACTTCCCGCGCGAAGCCCATCTCGTGGGTGACCACGACCATCGTCATGCCGCCCGCCGCAAGTTCACGCAACACCTCGAGCACGTCACCGACCATCTCGGGGTCCAGCGCACTGGTGGCCTCGTCGAACAACATGATCGACGGGTTCATCGCCAACGCTCGAGCGATCGCGACGCGCTGCTTCTGACCGCCCGACAACGTCGACGGCTTCACGTGAGCCTTCTCCTTGAGCCCCACCTGCTCGAGAAGTTCGAGCGCCTTCTTCTCCGCCGCCGCCTTGTCCATCTTCTTGGTCAGCAGCGGCGCCATGGTCACGTTGTCGATGACCGTCATGTGCGGGAAGAGGTTGAAGTGCTGAAACACCATGCCGATGTGCTGGCGGACCTTGTCGAGGTCGACCTTCTTGTCGGTCAGGTCGTACTCGTCGACGACGACCTTGCCTCCCGTGATGTCCTCCAGCTTGTTCAGGCACCGCAGGAACGTCGACTTACCCGATCCTGACGGGCCGATGACGCAGACCACCTCACCCTTGCTGATCGTGGTGTCGATGCCGGTGAGGACGTCGAGATCGCCGAAGGACTTCTTGAGCCCCTCGATGCGGATCTTCACAGTCCCTTCGGGTTCGGCCGCCGCGGCCTCCGGGACGAGTTGGCTCATTTGTTGATCCTCTTTTCGAGACGATCCGAGAGTTTGGTCAGCGCCATGATGACGATGAAGTAGATGATGCCGATGATCAGCCACATCTGGAACGACTGGAAGTTGCGGGCGATGATGATCCGGCCCGTCTGGGTCAGCTCGGCGATGCCGATGACCGACAGGATCGAGGTGTCTTTCAGTGTAATGACGAACTGGTTGATGTAGGACGGGATCATCGTCCGGACCGCCTGCGGCAGAATCACTTTGCGCATCGTCGGCAGGTATCCGACACCCAGACTGCGTGATGCCTCCATCTGACCCTTGTCTACGGACAGGATGCCGCCGCGCACGATCTCGGTCATGTACGCACCCGCGTTCAGCGAGAGGGTGATGATGCCCGCCGTGAACGCTGACATCTCGAAGCCCAGCGCGGCGGGGATGCCGAAGTAGATGAAGAACGCCTGCACGAGAAGCGGTGTGCCGCGGAAGATGTCGACGAAGGTGGTGCCGATCGCGCGCAGCCAGATCGACCGGGATACCCGCATCAGGCCGAAGATCACGCCGAGCAGCAACGCGCACGCAATGGAGATGATCGTCAGGATGACGGTCATCTTCAAGCCTTCCATCAACAGCGGGAAGGTGCTCTTCAGCAGGCCGAAAAACGATTTGTCCGCAGCTACAGCATCTTCGCCGAGGTAGGTGTCGAGCAGTTCCTGGTAGCGGCCGGACTCTTTGAGGTTCTTCAGGCCGGCGTTGAACTTGGCCAGGAGTTCGGCGTTCTGACCCTTGTTGACGGCGAAGCCGTAGCTGGCGCCTTTCTCCTTCGGCGTCACGGTCTTGAGGCCGTTGCCCTGGGTGATGCCATAGGCGAGGACCGGGTAGTCATCGAACACGGCGACGGAGTTTCCGGTCTTCACCTCGTCGTACATTGACGAGGAGTCGGCGAAGTAGACGGTTTCGAAGCCGTACTTGTTCTTGATCGACTCGGCGAATGTCGCGCCTTCGGTGCCGTTCTTCACGGCCACCCGTTGGCCCCTGAGGTCTTCGTAGTCCTTGATGTCGTTGTTGGTTTCCAGTACTGCCATCTGGACGCCGGACTCGAAGTACGGGTCGGAGAAGTCGAACACCTTCTTGCGTTCGTCGGTGATGGACATGCCAGCGATGACGCCGTCGACCTGGTTGGCCTGCACCGCCTGCAGTGCCGCGTCGAAGCCCAACGGCTTGATGTCGACCTGAAAGCCCTGGTCCTTGGCGATGTCGCGGATGAGGTCCATGTCGATTCCGACGAAATTGCCCTGCTCGTCCTGGAATTCGAACGGGGCGAACGTCGTATCGGTCGCGATGACGTAGGTCTCGTCCTGTGCGTGCGCGGGCGTCGGGTTCAGCAGCCCGATGCCCAGGAACGCCGTGAGGATTGCTGCAAACAGGACCGCCAATCGAGGTGACGGACTCCTGTCTCTTACACACTCGCCTCGCATCGTTCGCCTCCCAGCGTCGGCTGTCACGGAGAATTCACGCTAGTAGTCCTGTGCTGTTCGCGCTGCGTATCGACACGGGTTAATTTCGACGCAGGTGATCGTTACCCGCGCATAGAATCGGTGACGACACGAATTCTTCAGGCCGGACGAGAATCGGGCGATAGACTACTGAAGTCGGGCCTTCCAGGCGACACACTGCAGAGAAGTTCGGCGCGACGATGCCGATTCCGAGGCTGCCGATCCAGCGCGGCTGTGAGCCCGGTGGTTGGTCGAGCCAATCGGATTCCCCGTCGACGGGTGCGCCGTTGATCACCACGGTCGGGACAGCGGGCTCGGGAAACTGCCGCAGGACTGCGGCGTTACTGGCGGCGACGGCGTTGGCGTCGTAACCGATCGACAGGTCGAGCCTGATGAGATCTTGAGCCGGCTGAGGCGCACCGACGAGGTTGGCCAACCGGCGAGCTGACCATTATCGAGATCTGTGGGCTCGTGCCTGCCAAGGCCGAAGAAGTCATTGCGTTCCTGCGCTCACTGGCGACCGCCCTGGAACCAGTACACCGACATCTCCATGTCGACGTACACCTAGTCCTCTCGCGGTATGAGGCGGTATGAGTATGTCTGAATTTGACGTCTGTGCTCGAGTCGGAGCTACCGGACGTCCGGCCGAGTACGCCGTCGCGTGATGCCGTAGCCCACCGCATCACGTAAATCTGAATCGCCCTCAGTTGAAGGCGGCGAACTCAGTATCGATGGGATACGCCAGGCATGCGTCGGCTACCCAGGGCCGATGGAGGTCGGGCAGATTACCTACGTCCAGATTCGACTTGAATGGAAGTTCTGCGACGCGACCGCGGTCTGCGTAGACTTCTGCCCACCCACACCTCGAGGTGATTGAGTTAGTTCTGAGGGGAGACATGACATCTCGCGCATTAATAGTGACGTCAATCGCGAGCGCTGCCCTGATGATCGTGGCTTTGGCACCCGCCGACGCCAGACCATTCGACGAGTTCGCGCTTGAACCAATCGGCGGCGCAGGGATCGACTGTGGACCCGCTCCCCAGATCAGTACTCGGCCAGACATGAAGTTCTGGAACTATGATTCTGCCGTCACGTCGTGCACGGACGCGGTCGCGATACTCGACGCCTTCGTCGAGGCCGAGGAGAAATACTCCACCATCGGCGCGTGGGACTGCGGAATCAACGGCGCCGCCGAGGCCGAACGGACCGGAGTTCTCCTCAAATGTGTAGGCCCGCGTGGACCATTGCACGCGTTGCAGGTCGAGGCACCGCTCTAGAAGTGCGTGCCGCGCGCGCAGTTGGCATCAGCCGAGGCCTGGCGGGGTAAACACAACTTTTGCGCCCGACGCCTCATTCTCGCAATCGATGTCCCACCAGTCGCCCATGCTTGCCTCGCCAGCGGTCACGCCGGCACACGACCAACCGTCGAATTCGACGAACCGAGACCCCTGGGGCCACGTGGCGATCATCTTGTTCGCTACAGCCATCGCTTCGTCACAGCCAATGGGATGAGCAGACACGATTTCGGGCTTACCGAAGACGGTCACTTGGCCGCAGTCCCCTTGTCCTTCCTCAGGCAAAGGAGTGGCGGATGCCTCGGCAGGCACCCAAGTGGCCGCTATCAAGGCGAGCAACGCAGCCGGGCTCCGACGGCTTCGGCGACCGAAAATAGCGTTCAATGTCATTACATCAACCCCCTTGCTCGGCGCACGAATTCCCAACGCCCCGACCGGACCGCAATTGACACGACATCGCGCCGCCGATATCCAACGGCTTGCCGGTGCGACTGACGTAGAAGAACCCGCGGCAACTGCCGTCTTCGTTGAAGCTTTTCGCGGACGTGCCGTCCGACGGTGTCCAGGTGCCGTAGAGCGAAGAGCCCGCGTCCTGCCGCTCGCTCTTCAATTCCTGCAACTCATTGCTGAGGGCAGGGTAAAGATCGACCTCGTTGTCTCCACAGCCGGCAACGACTATCGCTCCCAGCCCAATACTGCTTACTGCCAGCATGATCCGGCCAATACAAGCCGTGAGATCGGACATTTTGGTCTCCTCGGATTATGAATCGTTCATCGAAAGCGCAGTCATGCCACCCAGAACTGCCACCCGGGCGGAGCCGGCGGCCAGGACGGATCTGGCCGCCAGTCCTCGTCCGGTACCCACCCTGAGGAAGGCACCGGCCAGTTGGGTGGCGGGTTGAACCGCTCAGTCTGGCGAGGGTGAGCGGCTCCGTTGTCGGCGCTGTAAACCGCTCGCGGGTTGACCTTTTGGCGTCCGCTATGCGGCAGCATCGGTGTCTCACCCGACCAACGCTTCTCGTTCATTGACGACTTCAAGCGCTGCGCCACCGATGCGGACGCCTCACGCAGTTTCTCTTCGACCCTTTTGGCCTTCTCGGGGTTTCCCTTGCGGTACCTGTAGTACCAGCCACCGAGACCGGCGAGAATCAACAGCCAAACTGGACCATAGAAGAAAGTTAACTTGAATCCGCGACCGCCTCGCCGGGCCACGAACTCCGTCGACTGCGAAACGCCCGTGCGCTCCGACAGTTCTTGGATGCTCCAAAGCGCGTCGAGTGTCGTCGACATGATTTAGTTCCTTCCCGAATGAGACCCCAATGCTATTTGCTGTGACCAATTTTTGCCGTAATACGAACGTATGAAACCAGGCGTGCAGTTGGCTTTATGAACTTATCCGGGGTGAGCGGAAATTAGCTGACGGTGAAGTCCGCAAACTCGGCGGATCCAGCCCACACACGAATGAACGGGTGGCCACACTGACCACCGGTCTGCGTCTTGGCCATTTCCTGGCCATCGACGATGAGGGTGTGGGTCTCCGCGTCGATGATGACCTCGATCTGGTGCCATCGCTGATCCAGGTGTGCGGTTACCAGACCGTGGTCGGAATCCGTCGGGTAAAGGGCCGTGCGGAAGCCGCGCTGCCCGAAGTCGAATTGGATTGCCGTGCCGGTCAATTCGGCGTCTTTTGGATCGCCCGGCTCAAGCGTCCCGAGCCCGATCGAGAAGCCGCCCGGTACGCCCAATTCATGAGAGACGTCTCGCACTTGCCCGACGATTCGCGCCGCACACGTCGTCGTCAGCGGAGAGATCAATCCGGACCATTTGGTACGCCACGTCTCCGTGGTGTCGTGGGTGTGGAGGACGACTGACTCACCGTCGTCTCTGATGTCAGCATCGATTCCGCCAAATACGGTCCACGACGCGAAATCGATGTACAAGGGTGTCCAATACGAGGGTGATCGCCAACCGGGTGCGGCGGCGTCTGGAGCGATGGTCTCGGTATGAGGCAGCGTCTGGATCCTGGTGCCCGGTGCTCCTGTTGCGAAGATGACCACCAATGCCACGGCGGCGACGCCGATGATCGCGGCTCCGGCTACCAATAGAGGCGGCAACCGACGGCGGTCCTTCGCATCCATGGTCTCAACGTCGGTAATTGCCGGCCGACTCGCTTCCTCGTCGTCGACCCAGAACGTCCAGCCTGCTGGTGCCGGTGGCCAGGACGACGGCGGTTCCCATTCCGGGCCGGGTTCCCAATCGTCGGGCAGCTCCGGCCAGGTCGGCGGCCGGTTGAAGCGCTTTGCTGGCATCGTTGTGTTCCTACGGCTAAAGATCGTTGAGGCTGAGGATTCCATCTTCGATCGCTCTGGCCAACAGCGCCGACTTCGTCGGTGCGGGCCGCCCCACGCTGGCGTATTTCGCGCGTGCGCGCTGTAGGTGCGTGCGGACCGTCGTCGGCGCGATGTAGAGCCGCTTGCCGACGAGTTCCTTGCTTTCGGTTTGGAACCAGGCGACGAGTACTTCCCTCTCGCGATCGGAGAGCTTGATCCGACCTAGGGCGTTGTCGTTCAGCAAGGCCTTGCCCATCCGCGGGCCGACATACGGGGTGGTGGAGTGGGCGGCGTGAATCGCATCGATGAGATGATGCCTGCCTTCTGATTTCACCAGAAAAGTCATCGCACCCATATCCAGACACGACAAGATGACCTCTTCGGCAGTGATGTGGGAGTAGACCACGACGTATTGGCCTCGCTCGCACAACGCGCGCAAGGTGTCAAAATCCGGTCGATTGCCGTCGATCTGCAGATCCAGCAGCACGACGTCCACACCGCTCGGCACGTCGGGGAATGCCGCAAAGAATTCCCCCGGCCTCAGAAAGTTCCCCACTAGCTGAATCTGCGGGTCGGCGTCGGCACACCACGCCTCTATGCCCGCATGCACGACATCGTGGTCGTCGATGATCGCGACTGTGATCGCAGAACCTGCGTCCCCCTCCGGTGACATCCCCCAATTCCCTTCATCCCGGCGATGCAACTTGGGCAAAGTCTCTACCTCAAGTTTGGGTCATGATCAGCGGACAAGTGCTCAATCGCAAACAATTGGCCAGCTCGAGCGGCGGGTCTGCCGGACTGGCCATGCTTGGGCCCTCGATCAACGCTTCCGATCACGGCCTAGTTCTTTCACACGGTTAGCGAATGAAGGGGGCCGCGCATCTACCAGGGGCATAATCGAAACGGCCCTTCTACCAGCAATTGGCCGACCACATAGTGGTTCGGAATCTCGCCTGCTGTCTGCGTCAAACCGCACGTGCGCCAGCGAGTCAATCGAACCAACTCCGGTCTTATTCTCCCTCTAGTTCCGCTCAGGTTGTCCTGCGGGTGAAGTTACCGCGACGGTGAAATGATGGAAAGATTTCGCCGCGTGATTGATACGTACGAACGACGGTATCTCGACGGTACTAATATGCTCGTACGACGAGGCGCTCAATTGATCTCGGAGCTAATGAAGACAACGTGAGCCACTTTATTCACATGCGGCGCATCAGTATCGATGATCATCACCGCCTGGCCTCGCGACCAAGTTCCTTATCGCCCGTCCCCGCAAGTTGATGCCGCCAAGGCAAGAAACGATGTTGGAACGCGTGTCGTCGGTCGGGTCGAAGAGCCTCACCGAGGCCGGTATGGACGGGCAGCCTGACGGCGCGTCGCGGCGCCGACTGATGCGCTCAGCGGCCACTGTCGGATTGTTGATGCGAAATTGCGTCAACCTAGTTGTCGTACTGGTCGCGCTGGCCGATCCCAACTCGCTCGCACGACCGGCAGGAAACTGGCTGCTGACAACTGTTGCGGTGTGGTCGCTGCATCGCATCGTGACCCGCTCGCACGACTGGCGGCCCCTCGCCATCGACTACGTCCTGGTGATCGCGGTTTGCGCCGGCATTCCTATTTTGACTCCAGCACCAGACTTCTACACGGTCAACACCGCACCGCAAGCGATCGCCGGCACGGCGGTGGTCAGCGTGTCCGTTGCGGTCTCGCCATATGCGAGCCTACCGATGACGTTAGGGATCGCCGCCGCGTATGCCGCAGGCGCGGCTTCGGTCGTCGGGGTCGAAAACCTCGGCACCGTCGCGGCGTTGTACTACTTCGCGTTGCAGTGGCTGACCGCGTCGCTCATCCGGTTGATGCTGCTGCGCGTCGCCGGCGCGGTGGACCGGGCTCGTAACGACCGGCATGCCGCCGAGCTCAATCAGCAAGTGACCGAGGCGGTCCGCGACTACGAGAGGGAACAGCTCGCACTGCTGCATGACACGGCGGCATCCACATTGCTCATGGTCGGCCAGGGCACCTCGCTGCCGCCGCCGCGGCTAGCAGCTCAAGCTAGTCGGGACCTAGACCTGCTCGATGAAGGAGCGTGGGTTGCTCCGCCACCACGTGTAGAACTTGTTGCGGCACTGCGCGACTGTGCCAAGCTTCTTTCGACCCCGGTGCAATTCTGCGGCCAGGCGCAGGTGTCGCTGTCCGGTGAAACCGCGCGAACCGTCATCGCCGCCGCGCGTGAGGCAATGAACAATGTTGACCGGCACGCCGGGGCGCGCAGGTTGACAGTCACGGTGACCTCCGACATGGTGCGGCTTGAAGACGACGGTGTCGGCTTCGATCCGGCTCAGTCGCGAAGAGGCCACGGCGTCACCTATTCGATCATCGGCCGGATGCAACGGGGCGGCGGACACGCGCGGGTCAGGTCGGCGCCCGGCGCTGGAACAATCACCGAATTATTCTGGGATACAACGGCGAAACCCGACTTGGCTGAGGCGACAGCGACGGATCCGGATCGGATGATTGAGCGCACCCGCATGCGGTACGGGTTGGCGCTGACCGCATATGCCTTGGCAAATCTCGGGTTCGCGGTTCCGCATGCGGTCATGATGGCAGGCGAGGCGAAAGCAGATGCGCTGCTGGGCGGCGCGGCGGCCGTCAGCGCGTTGACTGCCGTCGTGGGCATCCGCTTCGGACGCTGGTATGCGGCGTGGCCGGCGATGGTAGCGCTGATGGGGGTCACCATTGTTCAGCCGGCAATGTTGCCGCCGGAACTCATCGGCGGGTACGCCCATTGGGCGCAGAATGCGATCGGGTGGTGCGTGTTGCCTTTGGTGCTCGGTCTTTCGACCCGCACCGGAGCGGCCATATTGGTGTTGTACTGGGTCGTCGGAGCGGCAGTGGCCATCGTGCGCCATTCGTCGACCGACCTCCTGGTGAATATCGGTCTAGGAAGCGCCAGCATTCTGGGCGTGCAGTTGTTCGCCCTCGTGTTCAACGGCTTGATGCGCGATGCCGCGGCTGACGCTCAAGCCGATACCCAAGCGCGCCAGCGTCTTATCACGCGCGACCGAGTTGCCCAGGCGTTACGTGAGGATTATCAGCTCCGCTACGCCAAGTTGGTCGACAATGTGGTGCCGTTGCTCGAAACCCTCAGCCGGAGCGGCGCGGTCGACGACGGACTGCAACGGCGAGCCCGTGCCGAATCCCGCCGACTGCGTGCCCTATTTGATCAGGCTACGACGTTTGACCACCCGCTGATGCAGCAGCTACGGCCAGTCATCGACGCCGCAGAAGCCCGCCAGATCGATGTGGTCGTCGACCTCGCCGGTGAGCTACCTGAGCTCACGGACGACGAAATCACCTCTCTCGTAGACCCAGTGACCCGGCTGCTCATGGCCGCGGCGACGTCGGCCCGCCTGGTGGTCACGGCGGGGCCCGAGGACATCAACGTGAGCATCGTGTGCGATGCAGAAGAACCGGTGGCCGATGACATCAATACCGACGTTGCAGATCACATCGAAGTCATGGCGACCGACGGCAAGGTGTGGTGCCTCATTCATCATCCGCTTTCCACGGCCACAAACAGCTGATTCTCACGCGGCAATGGTTGGATCCGGACCAACTCAGCAGGGCCGGAAGCTGCTCAGCTCGCCGTCGGGCACACCGGCCATCCTGGCCTGGTCGCGACAGATAGAGCTGGGAAACCCGGTGTATCTTGTCCACCGTCCATCGACCAGTCGCAACAACGATTGCGCGTCCCCGAGCCCACCGGCGTCGACGTAAGCCCAATCGCCGTAGCAACGTACGACGTTGAGTTGCTGGCCGAGGTGAATTGAGATGGCCGACGCGTCGCACTCGGAGGGCGCGGCATGTGCAGGTAGCCCCAGAACTGTTGTCACGCTCACGAATACGGCGGACAGAACAACACTTCCTAATACATTCATCCGGTCATTCTCCCCTGTCTGCGTCCCGTCTGTAGTCGGTCATACATACGACAACCAGACGCATCGTGTCCCCCGCATAAGCAGCGGAATGAGCCCGCTAGCCCCGCCAGATCGAGGGCGGGGTGTCGGGCCTCTGACCCGCCGGGCCGGGTGGGAGCGTCGACGGCGGTGCCGGCGGCCGCGGATCCCCCGACGGACGCTGAGGCCGCCGCGGGGCGGCTGCCTCACGCGCGACATTCGAAGGCGTAGAGGGCGACTCAGCGTGGACTGTCGCCACGACCAGTTGTTGTATCAGGTTGTCCGCCGCGAGCATGTCCTGATACTCGGACTTGTCGACGTCCACGCGGATTGCTCCGCCGCCGTGGGCGACGATGAGGGCAAGGCCTCGTGCCATCCACGCTTGAAAGGCCGCAAAAGTCAGCAGTGCCAATGCGACAAGCAACAGCAGAAATCCCAGGAAGCTGATCGCCATCATGGGCAGAGCCGACATCAGCAGGAAGAAGCCGATAAAGCCTGCTGTTGCTGCGTACATCATCCGCCGCTGCGAGAGCTGGCGCCCGATAGTTACATTGCACACGTGTCTGATCGGGATGCTTGATTCCGAATGTCCGACTCTGATGACGAAGAGCATGTACTGCGGGTGGCGGACGGTGACACGGTCACGGGTCACCACCAACCCCGTCTTGATGTGCCGTAGGAGGGGCGATGGGGTGAAGTCTGCGGCGAATAACGACTCCTCGCCCGGCAGGAGCGAAATATTCTGGTGTTCAGCGGATCCCGATGCAGCACGTGAAGCATTGAGGCTGCCGGGTGGTGCGCTGCCCCCGGCTCCGAGGAAGTGTTGCTCGGCCTGCCGTCGGTAATCCGCGTGGGCGTCTGGGTTCATGGGTTTCCACCTTCTGGCTGGTTGGGCGGCGGAACGTTCATCACCGCGGGGTCTGGTAATGGAAGGGATGCACCACCGAGATCGATCGCGTCACCTACCTTGCGAATGATTTGTTGGCCTGTGCGTATGTCGATGAGGGTGAAATCCGTTGCTGGACCTCCCGTGTCGACGGAGTAGTTGACGGCGACCACGCTCTGCGGCGTGAATTCAGCCCACTGATCGCCGTCTACTCGATAGTTCCTCAGTGTGTCGTTGTCGGGAGGAGTGAGTGGGGCGCTCGAAGCGCACTGCACCCGAGGGACACCGAGGGGGTCAATCAGTATCGCATTACCCGCCTGCAGCACAGCTTGTTTCGCCTTCGCGACACCGCCGCTGAGGCTGTGGGTCGTCACCCAGGTATCCGCCATGAGGACGACGCCGGTCAAAGTGTTGAGGTAGTACGGAACCTGCTGTGGCGTGATGCCGAGCGCCAATCCCCAGACCTGTGCAGTCATGGGATCGGCGTCCAAGTCGTTGGCCAGCGTGACGACATCGCAGGGGTCCGTCTGACCGGCGGCCCCATAGAGGCCGGGCAAGACACCGGACACCATACGCACACCGCGGTCGGCTCGTATGGGGACCTGCGCGAGCAGATCCTTGACTTTAGCAATGGCAGGGTCCGAAATCGACACGGGCACAACCACTATGGAACGAGAAAATGGTTCGGTAGCCGTCGCGTTTGCCGCGATCAGCATGACGCTCTCCACGCTCTGGTCTGCATCGTCACCTGCGTTGGAGAGCACCACACCGACCAGGGTCGCCACTACCAGTACGATCAGCAAGACTCCGGACACCGCAAGGATGACCGGTGTCCGAGGATCGATCGGGTCCGATGGATTGGGGTCCACCCACGCGAAATCTGGGTCTTTCACCAGGACCCGTGACCCTTCGTGTCGATGTCAACCTGACCGACGACGTCGCCTCCAAACTTCGACAAGCCGCCGGCAGCCTCCGCCGCACGAGCGTCCGTCCCCTGGCTCGCTGCGTTATCCCATTCTTCGGACAGGCCACCATAGCCATTCGCATGGATAGCGCCTGCGTTGAAGCCGGTCCGGCCAATGTCGGAGGCGCCCGAAAAGACGGAAGAGTTGTCTTCGATCGCGGTCGCCGATTCGAAGTACGGCCCGGGCATGCCGGCGGCACTTCCCGGTATCCCATCTCCGTCGGCCTGCAGATGAATGGCCGGCACGTCGAGATCGCCGCGGACCGGGGAGCCGAATGTAACGACCTGCTGCACGTTCAGTCGTCCAGACGCAGCGATATTCTGTGCATCCATGCCGCCCTGGCTGTAGCCCACCAACATGACCTCGGCACCCTCGGGGATCAGCCCCTCCAGCGCGGCGAGTTCGTCGTCGTCGAGCCGCCCCTGCGCTGCCCACATGGCATCAAGCCCCGTCTGGCCCTCGGCCGCATTGGTACCAGCGATATAGACGATGTACCGCTCGACTCCGTCATCGCCGATGATCTTCTGGACCCGATAACCAGACGACTCCTTGGAAATGTCCTGAACCTCATTCCACATGCCGCTCAGACTCGTGGGGGCTGGCTCGTAGCACAGGGCAGCAGCCTTGACTGAAGATTGAGAACCAGTTCCGCCGTCCGCTCGGCTGGCGTTGTCCTGCTCATCGGCGTTGCGCCGCAGCACTTCTGCTCCCTCGCGCAACGCAGTGATGGCGCCGTTCAGAGCGGAGACGGATTGGCCATTCCACTCTGAACGGAATCGTTCCGAGTCCGGGCCACGCCAGATCGTCGCGTTGGACACGAAGCTGTTCAGCCCTTTGAGCGAGCCCTCCAGCCGATCGGCGGCCTGTACGAACTGGTTGGCAGTCGCGCGCAGCTGATCGGGGTCGGCGCCGATGACGGTCATGTTCTCCTCCTGCTCGAACACCAGGGGACGCGCGCCCGAGCCGCAGCGGCCAAGGCGCGTGTACCCCAGAGCAATCCACGACTACGCGCCTAGATGCTCGCCTGTTGTTGCTCGCTGGCGTTTCGATTGGCGTTCTGCGAAGCGTTCTGCAACGCAGACACCACCTGCTTGAGCTGAGGCACGTGCTGGCCCTGCCAGTCAGCCTTGAATCGCTCGGCGTCGGGGCCCATCCACTGAACCGAATTGACCGCCGACGTCAATTGCGAGATCACACTTTCGATGTCGCTGGCCTTGGCGTTCAACTGCGTCGCCAATTGCCGCACCTGCTCAATATCCTGTCCGTACAGTGCCACTTCTTTCTCCCTTTTCTCGTTATGTACCTGCTTCAGATGACGGGCTGTGCAACCTGCAGCCACACCCCCTTACCCCGTTCGATGAGCACCCCTCGCCCCGGTGGGAACTCGCTGCGACGCACCACACCGATCGAAGTGCTGAACAAGCTGTCAGCCTCAACACCGCTGGGCGACAGCAACAATCCGCGTCGAGCCGCCTTGAACGGCTGCGCGAGCAACCACGCTTGCCCCCAGCCTGACACCTCGGATTCACCGACGACGAAAGCGTTGTCACCGAGCGTCTTGATCATTTGCACCAAGTCGTTCTCGGCGCCGGTGCCGCCGAAGTCTGCGACGCCCTCGATGACGACCATGAGCTCACCGCTGCCTCGTGGCGTTCCGGCCAACGTCAATCGGTTCACCAGATCGGTGACCTGTTCCTGCCCGGCTGCGGCATCGGTCCAGACGTCGAGGCCGCCGATGGTCGAGGACGATGGAGCCAAAAGCACGGTCCGCGCAGAGGGATACTGTCGTCGCATGGCCTGGGCCAGGGTTACCAACGCGGTGGAGCGGCCGCTCCCCCGCGGGCCGGTCACCATGAGCAGCCCGGCCGGCGTGATGCCGATGGACGTAAGCGATTCGTCTGCGACGCCGATCACCGCCGAACCCGTCGCGGTGCTGACCGGTAGCGCATCCAGCTCGATGCGTTCGGAAAGCCATTCCACCGGTTCCGGTTCGACGAACCCCGTTTCGCGCATCCGCTTGGCCAACTGCTCGATAGCGCGTGCCTGCACCGCGACGTTTGCATCGCCACCGAACACCCCCACTTGCAGTTCCCGTCCGCCGAGGATGGCACGGCCCTGTGGTGAACTGGCCGAGAGGATGTCACCGGGCACCCCGGCCAGGACGTAGTCGTCGTCGCCGGCCAAACGCAGCACCAACCGCTGCTGGATCGTGGACGCCAACGATGACGGAATGGCGGCCGGGCGGTCCGCGGTGATAATGACATGGATACCGAGCATGCGTCCGTCAGAGGCGAGCTGGCTGAGCATTGCGAAGAACGGTGTGTGCGAAACATGTTCGTATTGCTCGCGAAATGGGCCGATAGCGTCGACCAACAGCAGCATCCTTGGCTCGTCGCGATCAGCGACCTTGCGGTACTCGGTCAATGTGGAGGCGTTGACGCCGGCGAACTTGCGGGCCCGTTCCTCCAGTACGCCGATGAGTCGGCGCAGTATTCGACCGATGCGCTCCTCGTCGTCGGCCCCCACCACGGCTGCCACGTGTGGCAAAGCTTGCAGCATCTTGAGGCTGCCGGACGCGAAGTCCAGCCCGTAGACATGCGCCGGACCGTCGTAAGAGTTCAGCGCCGCGGAGATCGCCAGTGTGCGCAGGGCGGTCGACTTCCCCGAGCCGCCGGTGCCTATGATTGCCATGTTTCCGGCGTCATCGGGTGAGAACGTCTCGATAGGCTGGGTCTGCTCGGCGGGCACATCGCACTTGCCGATTACCAGCGTAGCGGTATCTGCTTGCCGGACAAGGTCCTCGAGCGCATAAGTGAGGTCCAGCGGTGGCAGCCAAGGCTTTCTGGGACGTGGGATGCCGAGTTGTTGCGCCGCGCCTCTGATGGTGGTCACCATCCGCGCGATATCCGTAGGCCCGCTCGGGCGGTTCGTACCTCTCTGGGCGATCGGATTATGCCAGGGCCGGCGCCGGCCGAAGACGAACTCCATGATGTCGATCGGGGCCTGCGCAGGTTGTTCGGTGGTCCAGCCACCGACATAGGCCGACTGGAAAGTGGTCAACCGACCCGGCCCCGTCTTCGCGGCTGCCCGACCGGGTATCTCCGGCGGGAAATAGGCGGCCAGGGAATCGTCGATCACGTCCAGTGAGTCATCGACATCGTTGAGGCGCAGCGCAATCCGCAGGTTGGTATTGGCCCGAAGATTATCCCGGATGACTCCGGCTGGTCGTTGAGTCGCCAATACCAGATGCAGACCGAGGGAGCGTCCACGCTGGGCGACGTCGATGACGCCGTCGACGAACTCCGGCACTTCGGAGGCCAGTGCGGCGAACTCGTCCACGATGATGACCAAGCTGGGCGGTGTCTCGGGGTCGCCGGACTGCTCGAGGGCGATCAGATCCTTGGCACGTTTGAGGTTCAGCAGGTTTTCACGGCGACGGATCTCGGCACCCAATGAGGTCAGTGCCCGACGGACCAGATGAGGTGACAGGTCGGTGACCAGACCGACGGTGTGCGGCAGCCCTACACAGTCAGCGAACGCGGTGCCACCCTTGTAGTCGACGAGGAGGAAGCTCACCCGATCGGGGCTGTGAGCGGCCGCCATACCCATGACCCACGACTGTAGGAACTCGCTCTTACCAGATCCGGTCGTACCGCCAACGAGCGCATGCGGGCCGTGCTCGCGCAGATCGAGGTGGAATTCATGAGCCCCGGTCGATCCCACCAATGCCCGCAGGCCGGCCGGCTGCCCTACGGCGATTCGCGGTTCGCCGTTGCGGTTCAACACTGAATCATTGGAGATCCACTGTGCGGCAACGGCTGCGGCGTCCGAGGCCAACCGGGTGCCGGCCAAGTTGAGGTACGACACCGACCGCGGTAGATCGGTCGCGTCCTCGACAGCCGCACCCACATCGACCACCGGCGCCAAGAGCAGCGCAATCTGGCGGGCGTCGGCAACCTCGATGCTGTCACACGCCACGGGGAAACTGTGCTGTCCGTGCCGGACTTGGCCGACGGTGGCGCCCTCGGACTCGCTGTCCACCAACACGAACGTCCGGCAGGCGGCGGGGAGGCTGGCAACCTGGGTGGCTACCCAGATGACATACACCCCGACCGTGCCGCCGTGCTCGGCCAACCTGGTCAACCGGGACCGGTCGATGGGAGCGGTGTCCTCGACGAGCACGATCACCGCCGGGGTGACCTTGGACGCCTGGGAAGGGCCGCTCTCATTGGGCTTGATGTCACCGAATGCGTAGTCATTCGTTGCTGCTTCGGCGGACTGACGCTGTCCGACCAGGTCCTCGAGGCGAGATAGCAATGCCTGGCCCCCGTTGGAACTATCGGTAAGGTGGTTGCCCGACAGGGGGCTGTGCACCGAACCGGTATGCGGCATCCATTCCAGCCATTGCCACGACGCCCGGGACTGTGCCGAACTGAACGCCGTCACAGTCAAATCGGCGGGCGAATGCAGCCCGACCAACTGCATCACCACGCCTCGGGCGACACCATCGACGACCCCTCGTGGCCCGCAGATACCCAACGCCCCCGATTCCGGCAAGCTCGCGACCACTGGTACGTCTTTCACAGTGGCGAATTGCTTCTGCAGGTCCTTGAGCTGTTCGACGTATTTGACCTCAGTATTTTCCATGTCGGACAACCGGATCCGGCAGCGTGAGGGCGCATCGCCCAGACCGAGTCGCACCGTGAGGAAGGCCGGATGTTCAGGACGGTGCGTCCACAGCAGCGGTCCCAGTCGGTGCACCGCCTCGACAACTTGGCCCAGCGCTGGCGCTTCGGACAGCCGCACCGCGCGCTCGACGCGTTGAGCGTCGTCCAGCTCGCCGGCCAGTGCGCGCAACGAGTCGGCAAACCGTCGCGACTCCTGCTGATATTTCTTGCGTGCCTGCAGTCTGGTGTCGATGTACATGCCGATCATCAGCAGTGGGCTCAGCGCGATGAACGCTACGGCCAACATGCTGCGCGTGACCGCGAACAACACCACTCCCATGATCAACGGCGCCAGCATCGATACGATCGGAAACCTGGTCGGGTCGGGTAGCTGCGGAGGTTTCGGAGTGGCGAATTCCTGCTCATCAAACCGAGCGACCACTCGTGGAGAGCGGTTGAATTCGATTGCCACACTGTCGTTTTGAGTTGTACCCTGACGAACAGTGGCCAGTATCGCCAGCGACGTGTTCCCTAGCTGTACGACGTCGGTGGTACCTACGATCGCACGCTGCACCGGTTGACCACCGATGCGAACCCCCTTCGGGCCGGCCAGATTGACGATCTCGATGCTTTCCCCGACCGTGACGGCGGCATGGACATCGGCGATTCCATGGTCGGCCAGCGTGACATCGTTGGTGATTCCAATTCCGATCGATGAATTCCCCGACGGGAGCGCGAATTCGTGACCTGCGTCGGGCCCCTCCAACACCCGCACCACCGCAGCGGTGCGGCCGCGACGTCGCTGGGGTGCCGCCACCGGCGCGGCGGCGACGCTGATGGTCGAACCCGACCTCAGCCCCGAATCGATCAGGCTGCGAACAGGATCCAACAGCCGACCGACCGCGCCCTGGTCGAACGCGGTGTGTTCGAGCTTCAGCGTCAGTCCAGCCCCGATCGAGTGCTGGCGTAGGTGAGGGTCGCTGGCCGCCAAGGCCTGTGCCAGCTCGGCAACCGATGCGGTGGCGTCGGCGGTGATCGCGATCTGAGCCTTGCTCCCGTCTGACCGGCGAAGGATGAATTTGGCCTGCATCTACCAGCGCCTCGAAGCGGGGATCGGAATCGGTGAATGGACCCTGTTGAGACCTCGGTTGGCCGAACGGCGCAGGGTGGCCTGCGGACGCCGGCCCAAAGGGTTCGCTCCGGCAGCCACATCCAGCACCGTAAGGCCGCTGATCCGGTCGTGCCATCCGGGCTGCCTATCGGAATTCAGGAGCACAGGCAAGCCGGCGAGACCGAACGTTGCAACGAAAATCAGGCTGCGCCCCAGCGTGGCACCCACACCCGGCGCCCCGTAGTCCCCATCGCGGACTAGACGCAACCCCAGCATTGCCTTTCCGAAGGTGGAACCAGTAAGACCCTGCCAGATTTGCAACCACATCCACACGGCCACGAGGGCCACCGGTAGGACGATGTAAATCACCTCGGCGACCCCGAGGACGGCGGCCGCGGTGGCCAACGGCATGGCCGGACTGATCATCGCGGCCAGATCAAGCAGGAAAGCCGCACACCGCACCTGGCCGCCGGCGCGTTCCACACCGCCGTGGACGGCGCGTTCGCCACCGCCCGTTGCAGCGTGCTCCGCCACTGGGGGTGCAGCAGATCTGTCCGACCAGGCAGGGCTGCTCGGACGCGTTGCGCTTGCGCGGGTGCTGAGGGCGTTACCGCACGCGCCGCAGAACCGGATGTTTCGGGGTAGGTCCGAGCCACACTGCGGGCACGAAACCCCCGCGGAGTCTGGCTGTCTTGGCATCGACTGTCTCCGTCCGGACCTATGCGCTGATTCGACCCGCGATGGGACCGTGATCGGCGAAACCGAGTCACCTACCCGCAGGCGGAATGGTCGCTGCGAAGCACAGTAGATCTTTGCCGTACCAATCGGGAGCGATTCGCTGTCGCCCGATCGTACGATTGTCATGATCACCGTCCAGCATGGAAAGGTGATGATCAGCAAATCTGGATAGTTCTCAGGAGGCACGCGCGTTGGCACAATCGGCGCCGCCGCCGAGCAGATTCGGCGCGGGTTACACCGCTGGTGCAACGTCAGCTGCGTCGCCCACGGCACGGGCACCAGCGCCGGACCGCCGACTGAACCGACTGGCGGCCGTGACTCTCGGCGCCGCGCTCTTCCTCGGGCTGGTCGTGGCTCCGCTGACCCTGCCACTGTCCTACTTGGCGCAACGCCAAATCCGGGCGTCCGGCCATGCTGGTTCCAACGTCGCCAGGGCCGCCATGCTGATCAGTGCCGCCTACTTGTTCGTCGGTGTGGTCGTCGTCGGGTTGTACTTATACCTGACGGGTTTAAGTGGAGCACGGTAGCGCAGCCGAGGCGAAGTCGCCGCGTCCTCCGAACGTCCGATACCCGTGCGGGGAGCGCGGCTGTCAATATTGTCCTTAGATCCTGTTGAAGTTTTGCTACCACCTGCGGGACGCGCTTAGAGTGTTCAGTGTCGCGACGGGGGACAGGCATGGACTTGGGCGGCGCATATAGAGAGGTGAGTCCCGATGGACGTCACATTCGGGGTAAATGTCGATGGCACCGAGGCGCAGATCGCGCTACTTGATGCGGCCGCGCCGCACCCGGTGATCGACCAGTCCCAGACCGACCTCGCCAACGATCCGATCCACACCTTGGCATCGACGCTGGTGTCGACCGACCGCATGTTGGCGGAATCGGGTCACCGACTCGTCGGCACCACTGTGTCTGGCTCCGACACCACACTGATGGCTCGACTTCACCAGGCACTCGTCGACGCCGAACTGACCAACGTGGCCCTGGTGTCCCATGCGGACGCGGTGACCGCAGTGACCCGGTCGATGGCCGGGAACGAAACCGTTGCGTCGATCACGAGCGACGAAACGACAGCAGCGCTGTCGATCGTCGATTCGGCGGCCGACGTCACCTCAGTGATCGCCGTCGAACCGGTCGCAGACGGCGACCGGGCCGCGGCATACCGGACACTGCTTGAGCGCTTCAGTGAAGAGCCAGGTGGGGCGACGAGTGTCATCGTGCTCGGCCCCCAGTTCAACGACCCCGAGTACGCCGCGCTCAGCAGCACGTCCCCGGTTCCCCTGCGGTTCCCGGAAGACCCAGAATTCGCGCTGGCCCGGGGCGCGGCGCTCGCCGGCTTCGGGCAGCAGCACGCGAACCCCGCAATCGTGGACTACCCAGCTGATTCAGTGAACTCCGTCGGCACCATGGTCGGCGTGCAAGCGCAACAGCTGGCCTACTCGCAGGTGGAGGACGCGAACGACTTCGGCCTGGCAAGCGCGGTCCTGCCGATGCAGACGCCCATGCGGCCGCTGAGCGACGTGGATCCCGACGAATACGAAACCGAAGAAGAGGATGCTCCCGCGAACCGACCGCGAGCATTGTTGCTGGGCAGCACAGTAGCTGCGGTCGTGGTCGTCGGGTTTGCGGCCCTGGCAGTCAGCGTCGCCATCGCCATCCGACCAACGGCCAACGCGCAAGACGTTCGACTGCAGGAAGAAGTAGTGGCGGGCAAGTACTTTCCGAATTCTCCCGGCCAGGGGGTGAACCCGGACGGTCCCAACTGGACGATGATCGAAGAACTTCCAAAGCCAGGGATCGAACCCGACGCCCGCGTATTCCGCACCCATTCTCTGAGTCCGTCCTACGGCACCGGAGATGCCGGCGCAGAGCTGATTAAGTTCTATCGAGACGGAACGGTCGGTGTGGTGCCGAACGCTCTGACGCCGCCCCCGGACGTCGGTCCCGACGTGATCGGCGTCCCGATGGCATCGGACTACTTGACCCGGCTGATCCCGGACTTCTCCCGTTGGACCCCATGCCAGGTGTTGGCCTTGGTCGGCAACATGCGACGGATGGCGGAAATCGCAGCCGATTCCGCGTCCTCCACCTCCAGGGAAACGTTCGAGATGTGGGAACTCCTGACCGGCAATACAGGCAATGCCATTACGGGTTGGTCCGACATAGGGGAGGTAGCCGTGGTCCCGGTAGGCACGGGCCCGCTGTTCGCCACGCCCCAGCACGGAGCGGACACGGGAACCGATCTAGCGGCGATCCCGGATCAGGTCTTCAAGACCGGTTCCTCCGATGTGGCTACGTCGCGAGTTCTTCCTTCGGATGTCAAGATCGTTGATCCCAAGGACCTCGAATCGCTTCCCGCCTTTGATGGTGTGGACGCGGCCACGTCGGCGCCGATCCTGGGCGAGGTCATTCCGGGCGTAGTCGAAGAATCCTTGCCGGGTGTCCAGGGCACAGGACCGATTGTCGTTCCGGATTCGAAGATCCCAGGTTCGGCACCCAGTCCCGAAGCGACCCTGCCGGGCTCCCGCGTGGAAATTCCAGAAGTCGTGCCCGGCAACCCGTCGCTCGACGGACCGCGGCTCCCCGTGAACGTCCCGAGTGCGCCACAGCTACCGGGTGGGGATGCGCCGGGAGAGCTACCGCTTCCGAACCGGGAACTTCCGATCGAGATCCCCAAACCGCCACTCCCCGTGGAAGTGCCGAAGCCGGCAGCCCCGCAGATTCCGATCGAGATCCCGAAGCCACAGGTTCCGGTGATCGAGGCCCCCGCGCCGCCGGTGATCCAAGCGCCCCCGCCACCGGTCATTCAGGCGCCCCCGCCACCGGTCATTCAGGCTCCCCCGCCGCCGGTGATCGAAATGCCGACCTTCACGATCCCCACGCAACTGTTCCCTGCGCCCAACGCCCCAGCCGCACCTGAGTTGCCTTCATTCGAGTTGCCACAACTGCCCGAATTACCTTTTAACGGTGGACTATTCGGCTCCGGAAGCAACTGACGGGCCGGAGGACAGAGGTGACACGCGCTACAAACAATCACCCCGCCCCGCCGACCGCCGGTGTTCCCATTCAGCTGCGCCGGTCCAACACGATCCGTGACGGGGTCGCCGGGCTGTTGCTCATCCTGGGTGCACTGCTGCCCTGGAACATCTACTTCGGTTTGACGATCGCCGGAACGGCCGGCTGGGTGTTGGCACTGCTCATCCTCGTGACGCTGGTGGCACTAGCCGGATTGGTGCTCAGCCATGTGGGTCGATTCGACATGCGCTTACCCGGCGCCGACATGGCGGCTCTAGACCGGTTACGACTGATTTTGAGCACTCCGTACCTGGTCATGGCGCTGGGGTTTGTCGCGTTCGCGGTGATTCAGTCGGTTCGGCTGGGCGGCACCGTGATGGTGCCGCCGGGAATCGGTCCCGGCGCCTGGCTTGGTATCGCAGGCGCGCTAATGGCGGCGGCACCGGTCATCACCGGTATCAGCAGCAGTGACAAGGCAGAGGCAAAGATCGTCCGCATCGTCGGCATCGTCTTGCTGGTGTTGGCAGTGATGGCGGTGCTTTTCACCCTCTACTGGCGCACCCGATTGGTTCTACCGCACATCGCCGATGCCGATACCGGCGTGCAGAACTTTGTGGTGACCGTGACGGCCTTGCTGTATGGCATCGTTGCGCTGCTCCCGATGACCATCACCGCCCGGTGGTTCCTCTCGGTGGACCCGGCGGCCCGACTGGCTACAGTGCTCGTCGCCGTGGCGGCATTGATCGCCGGCGTGTTCGTGTGGACCCTGCCGGTGGGGCGCGATCTTGATGCGTTCCACGGCATCGCGCAGAACACCTCGACCGCCGGAGTCGGATTCGAGGGCTATTTGGCCTGGATAGCCATCGCGGCAATCATCGGGCCGGTCACCTTGCTGGCGGCACTCGACCAGAACGAGGAAGCGCGCTGGCGTGCTGCGGCACGCAAATGCCTGCTGCTCATCGCTGTATGGTGCGCCGGAACAGCCGTTCTGCGAATCTTCGACCTCATCACGTCCTCCGCGCTCGACCTGCCCGCGCCGCCCTACAACGGCACCGCGCTGATGGCCTTTGATCTCGTCGCGGCCGTGTTGGCGGCGTGGCTGTTCATCAATAGTTCGGGCAAGGTCGCGCCGAAAGTGCTACTGACGTTGTTGTACGGCATCCTGTTCGTCTTGCTGGTATGCCGCGTCATTCTTGGAGTGGCGTTGGTGCCACGAGTTGAGCCCTTGAACCCGAACGACATCACCGAGGTCTACGGCAACAGGTTGGCGCAGCAGATCACCAGTACATTCGACGTCGCGTTGTGCGTGCTGGCGTTGGCGTTACTGATCATCGCCTTCATGTTCGGCAACGTGGTCGCAAAGAAACCCGTGCGCCGCCGCACCACCCGTCCTGCGCCGAAAGCCTCTGCGACAGTGGAAGACTCGATTACCACGGCGAACACGTCCTCGGATCAGTGGGCTCGCCCTGCCACGTCTGCATGGGCTCAGTCGGCTCCGGCGACGGCTATCTCGGCGGGTCAGTCTGCGCCGACGGTGGCGATGCCGCGCGGTACGACCGGCGAAGCTACCGGCACAGTCAAGATCGCCCGGCCTGACGCTGGGCGGCAGGCTACACCCGCGGCGGATCCGGTTGCCGAAGTCCTGGCTGAGTCCACACAACGGTTCGCTGCCGGAACGACCTATGGGACTGGGCGCACGGGGCGATCCCGCCGCGAGTCCGAACCGGAGTGAGCCAGGCCCGGTATCGAGCGATAGTGGTGGGCCCGTATTGATCTCAATCCGGGTAACGCAACAGTCATGCCGGAGGACCAGTGTGGCGTATCCGCGTAGTTCGGTATCACCGAGGAGTTCGACGATGAGATGATGCCCTGGGCAAGCGGCGAGATCGGAAAGGGGTTCGCTGGTGGCTGACGGGGCGTGGTCCGTGGCGCTGAATGACGCCAACCCCGACCCTCGCGTGGCGTGCGTCGTGCTGGCGGATGTATCAGGTTCTATGCAGGGTGAGCCCATTGCGGCATTGGAGCGCGGCTTTGAGGCTTTCATCCGTTATCTCCACACAGAAACCCTCGCCTGCAAGCGGGTCGAGGTTGCCGTGGTCACCTTCGGCACCGTTGCCACTGTGCTGGTGCCCATGCAGGAGGCCCGCGCGCTGCACCCGGTGCCGTTCACTGCCTCCGGCACCACGAACATGGCCGCCGGCATTCATCTGGCACTCGACATCCTCGAGGACCGCAAGCACGCCTACAAGGTCGCGGGTCTGCAGTACTACCGGCCCTGGATTTTGGTACTCACCGATGGCAAGCCCAACCTCGATGGCTTCGATGAAGCGGTGCAGCGGCTCAACGCCGCCGAATCGGCAAGGGGCGTCACTGTTTTCGCGGTCGGCGCCGGAAGCAAAGTCGACTATCAGCAGCTGGGCCGACTGTCGACACGGCGCAGTCCGGCCCCCCTGGACGGACTGAAGTACGAAGAACTCTTCGAGTGGTTGTCTGCATCGCTGAGTAACGTGTCGAACTCCTCCGAGTTTGCCCGAGATGACCAGGCGCTCGGTTCCATGGGTGATCGGATTTCATTGCCGTCGGTCAGTGGGTGGACCAGCGCATGAGATCGGACTGCCCTGATGACGGGCAGACCGCGTTCCGGTGGGCGGCGTGCGGTGCCTCGGTCACCGGCCAGGAACACCAGCGTCGCGGCCTCGGTTGCGACGATGCCTACAGTTTCGGCATCGCCGGGGACTTCGTGGTGGCCGCGGTCGCCGATGGCGCCGGTTCGGTCACCGGCACTTCCGCTTGGGGGGCTTGGGTTGCCTGCCGGGGGGTATTGGCCGACGCATTGCAGCCCGAGTTCCTCGAAAGCTACCGCCGCCGCGAACCCGGACACGCCGAGCGGCTCGTCCGCTGGTTGTTCGACAGTGCGCTGATCCGCGTAACCCAGCAGGCCGAGACGATGGGTGTGCACCCGACTTTGCTATCGACGACTCTGTGTGTCGGTCTTGCGGATCGCAGTCAGGCCGTATTCGGTCAGATCGGCGACGGGGTGATCGCCGCTGAACAAGATGGCCAGGTGGAGTCGTTGCTGATCGAGCAGAAGGACGAATACGCAAACACCACGTCGTTCCTGCAGTCCGATAGGGCCTTCGAAGAGTCCTTTCGCACCACCGTGCGCGGCGGCGTCACAGCGTTCGCACTCAGCACCGACGGAATGAGCTACAAGATCACCAACGTCGCGACGGGTGAAGCGTACGAGCCCTTCTTCCGCGATTCGTGGCAGCATGTGCGCACCGGTGCGAGTGCAGCGCAGTTCGCAGCTCTACTCCGTGGGATCGAGGATGACCAAACAGGTGACGACAAGACGATGGTCCTGACCGCGGTCTGCCCGCTATCAAGCGAATTGGACGAGTGTTCTGGGGCTCTCGTCACAGAACATTCCGCTCCGCCCGAACCGCTGGACATGACAGTTCCTGCGCCGGCCGGCAGCAGCTCCGTAGTGGCGGATTCCCGGGAGCCGAAACGAGAGCGACAGGACTGGCGGCGACGGTTTCTGATGAGACGGCACCGATGACCGCAGCGCGTGGAGACAGCACACGCCTGCAGGTCCGACTTGAGACCGGCGAGCGACTGACGTTGGCTCCGGTGTTGGCCAGGGCCGGCGAGGGCACCGTCTATGCCGTCGTGCAGCGACCGGATCTGGCGGCCAAAGTTTTTCACGCGGACCTGAAGGACCTCGAGGACAAGCTGGACAAGGTGTCGGCGATGATCCAGTCCCCGCCACCGGGCCGCGTCCAGCCCAACGGCTTTGTCGTGCTGGCTTGGCCGTCGAGCATGCTGTTCGACGGCGATCGGCCAATCGGTTTCGTCATGCCGCGTATCAACACCGCTACGGCGGTGGAAATCCACTCGATGAGCAACCCGTCGAATCGGCAAGATCCGTTGCCCACCGCGCCGCAGTGGACCAGGCACGCGACGTGGGGGCATCTCGTCAACACGGCCGCGAATCTATGTCTGGCCGTACAGGTCGTGCACCGCGTCGACGCGGTGATCGGCGACTTTCAGGAACGCAACATCTTGGTCTCCGATACCACGCAGGTGACGCTGGTCGACTGTGATTCCATGCAATTCACCGATAGTGGAGGTCGCCAATTCCTGTGTGGCGTAGGCAGACCGGAGTTCACCGCGCCTGAGCTGGCGGGCACGGATCTACGGTCGTGGCCCCGCGGGAAGCCGTCGGATCTGTTCGCGCTCGCCGTACACATTCATCTGCTGTTGATGGCAGGCAATCACCCCTTCATGCGTGGCTCCTGGACCGGTGGCGGAGAGCAACCGGATGCCCTCAGCCTGGCACGATCTGGAAGCTGGGCGGGCGGGCCAAGTTCACCCCTGCGGACGCATCCGCTGGCCCCACAACCGGCCTTTCTACCCATCGAGATCCAACGCCTGTTCATCCGGGCGTTCACCGATGGGACGCGTGAGCCGTCATGCCGGCCGAGCGCGAGGGAATGGCGCGAAGCCTTGTTGCGAATTCAGCTGATGAACTGCTCCCGCGGGAGACATCAGATTCCTTAAGTTCGTAGGTGCAGTTACTTCGTGTTGTTACGTTGTGCTGTGACCCGGGTGGGCCGGGTGAGGCTGCATCGGTTTAGCCGGCCTTGGTGGTGCGGCTTGAAAGGACTGGCCGCCCGG
>Ga0315336_1001888_pt1 | contig 35778 bp, 30 predicted proteins | sample ASW5metaG_FD_204512 | JGI IMG/M metagenome (GOLD analysis project Ga0315336, IMG submission 204512) | Ammonia-oxidizing marine archaeal communities from Monterey Bay, California, United States - ASW #5 | ecosystem: Environmental > Aquatic > Marine > Intertidal zone | place: USA: California... | reverse complement strand
CGAGCGTTGGGTTGGTGCGGGTCTGTGGTTGGCGGAACGAAACTTCCGACGAGTCAAGGGCTACAAGCAGCTGCCGAAACTCTTGGCGGAACTCGCCAAGCTCAACACGCCGCCTCCGGCTCAGGCCTGGGCGGCGTAAACTACAACCTGCGGAGAGCCGCTCGTTTCAACGGAAATCCGGATATCCTCCAAGCTCTGGTCATACTTCGGGAAGATCTGCCCGTCGGGACGGTAGGTAGTGCGGCTTGAGTATCTGGTACAACTCCCCACACGAGTAGAACAATGAACGTCGCGACAAACAACAGAGCAGAGATCTCGTAGCCGGAAGATGCTAGCATGCCGTGCCCGACGAGCAGGACGCACCAAAGTATCAGCACCCCCAAGATCACAGAGGATGTTACCTCATAGCGAACGCGAATCGGCAATTGGTGGGCCGTCTCCAGAGCAGCGCTTGGAACATGGGTATACACGAACCGGTGGAGTCGATCGTAACCGGGCAGGTTAATGGGGATGGTTACGCTGTCCGTCGGACTCACAAGCCGAAGATGAGCCGCACCATAACCGACCTTGGTAATCTCCGACCACGGGATAGTCACTCCACGCCCGAAGCGTGACGAACTAATGCGCTCCACATTAACCACAAACCGACCACCGCCTTCCTGCAAATCTCTGAAATCGCGGCGCAGCCAGTGGATCAACGAGTAGCATACGGCCGCGAGCCATACCCAGTAGGCCGTCGTGGCTTGGTCCGACTCAAAGAACACGACCGTCATAACCAGAACGAAAACGCCCCCAACAAAACGGACCTTCCGACCTGACCAGAAGGGGCGTCTGAACTCCAATCGCCCTGCGTCCTGCACGGAATCGTTTGCTACCATCTCTCGCCTCAGCGATTGTCAGCGATTGGTCCACTCACCAAGTCAAGGCATGGCCATCGCGCCGCGGGTCGGCGCCGCCGGCGAGCGTACCCGTTTCGGGATCGCGATAGACGCCTTGCACGCCGCCCGCATTGCCCGGCGGATCCAGTGTGTGTCCGAGCCCGCGTAGGTCCTCGAACACCTTCGCTGGGAAACCGCGTTCGAGATAGGTGCGCGAGTCCGCCGGTACCGGCACCCGACCGCCGCTGCGGTTCACCATCATGCGCGGGGAGGCAATGGCCTGCTGTACATCCATCCCATAGCCGAGCACCTTCGTGATGACCTGCCCCACCGTCTGCGGGATCGTGTACCCGCCCGCCGCGCCGACGGCCATCAAAAGCTTGTTGCCCTGCATCACGATCGCCGGCGTCATCACGCCCTTGGCGTGCTTGCCACCTTCAAGCAGATTCGCGTGGTCCGGCGGACCGAGCACGAAACCGTAGCGGTGGCCGTTGTTGAGGAAGATGCCCGTGTCACCCGCGATCACGCCGCTGCCGAAACCGCTGACGAGAGATTGCGTGAATGCCACGGCATTGCCCCAGCGGTCGGCCGCGGCCAAACTGGTGGTGCCAACCGTGGAGAGCATCGGCCCGGGGAATGCCGCGGCTTTGCGCGCGTTGATCTTCTTGCGCTGCTGCGCGGCGTAGTCCTTCGAGATGAGCCGCTCGACCGGAATGTCCGCATCCTCTTTGCCCGTGTTGTAGCGATCATCGTCGGCCAGCGCCAGCTTGGCGGACTCGAGCCAGCGATGCGCGAAGTCCGTCGAATAGAGATCGAGGCTCTTGAGATCGAATCCCTCCATGATGTTCAGCATCTGGAACATCGAGAGGCCACACGAACCGGGCGGCATCGCGTAGAGCTTGTGGCCGAAAAAGTCGATCGAGATCGGCTCGCGCCAGCGTACATCGAAATTCTCGAAGTCGCTCTTGAGCAAGATGCCGCCGTTGCGTTGGAAGAAGTTGGCAATCTCGCTCCCGAGGTCGCCTTTGTAGAATTCGTCCGCGCCATGCAGCGCGACGCGACGGAAGCTGCGCGCCAAGTCCTTCTGCTTGATGATCTCGCCCATGCGCGGCGCACGCCCATTCGGCAGAAACACGCGTGCCGAGGTCGGAAACGGCGACAGTTTGGCCGCCATCCCGCGCATCGTCAGCGCGTCATATTGCGAGATCACAAAGCCACGCTCAGCCAACTCGATCGCCGGCTCGAAGACGTCACCCAGACTCTTGGTGCCGTAGCGGTCGAGCGCCGCCGCCCAACCTTTCAAAGCGCCGGGGACGATGGGCGCCAGATAGCCTTGATCACAAGCCTTCTCGGTGAGCATGTCGAGCCGCGCGGCCGAAGGGCTCGTGCCCATCATGTCGAGACCGACGACTTTGCGCTCCGCCGCGAGGTAGATGAGCATGAATCCGCCGAAGCCGCCCATGCCCGACATGTACGGCTCCGCGACGTTCAGCGCCGCGGCCGCCGCCACGATGGCGTCGATCGCGTTACCGCCGTTCATCAACATTCGCAACCCGGCGAGGGAGCCATGCTGATCGGCCGTCGCCACCGCGCCGTTGCGTCCCCAAACGACGCGATGCGCCTTGCCCTCAAGCTGCGGGTGGTCGAAGCGGATGGTGTCACCGACCTGCTGCGCCGGCGCAAAAGACGTAGCACCCGCCCCCAGGCCGATCGCGGAAAGGAATTCGCGCCTATTCATGCTCTGTCTCCTCCGACGGCGCGTAGGTCGCGCACATCTGAAACCTGAAATCTCTATAGCCGCGGCTTCGGCGGCTTTGCCGGTTGCCACGGCAGCACACCCTTCATCCGTAGTCGGCGGCGGAACACCTTGTCACCCGCCGTCACATAGAGTGTCTGCAAATCCGGACCCGCGAGGACAGCGTTCGATAGGGAACCCGGCTGCGGCTTACTGATGATGCCAACTACGCGCCCCGGCTGATCACAGATTTGCAGTCCAACCCTACTCGTCACAAAGAGGTGCCCTTCGCTGCCCATCGTCATGCCGTCGGCACCGCTGCGACCGGAAAGGTCGGGTGTCTCAAGGCGGTAGAACGGCTGGCCGTTGGCGAGCGAGCCGTCGGGTTGAATCTGAAACGACCACACCCACTTGCCCCACGAGTCGGCCACTGTCAGCAACGATTGGTCCGGCGACAGCATGATGCCGTTCGGACGGTCGATACCTTCGTGGACGACGCGCTTATTGCGGCCCTTGTCCACAAACCAAACCTTCTTGTTGCGCGGGTCGGTGAAGTAGATCTCACCCTTCGCGGTCACGACCAAGTCGTTCGACTGCACATCGTCGACGATGGTCTCCTCGCTGCCGTCGGGTGAGTATGCCACGATCTTCTTGCGGCTGTTCGCGCAGGCATAGAGCTTCCCATCCGGACCGAACATCAACCCATTCGCCGCCCCAGTGTTCTCTTTGAAGACTGTTACGTTGCCACGAGCGTCGATCTTCTGAATGCGGTTGGTGGGGATGTCCGTGAAGAAGACATTTCCCTGTTTGTCGACTGCCGGGCCTTCGGTGAAGCGGTAGCCTTCGCTCACCATCTCCCACTCCGAGCTGGGATCGAGAATCTGTGTGACCCACTGCCGGTCGCCCACCGACGTCGGCCTCCTGATCGGCGTGCCGTGGTCGCGCCATAACCACCGCAGCGCATCGGGATAGATCGATCGGCCGTGCACTCGGTTGTGTCCCTCCGTGCCGGCAACCCACTTCGTGTCGTAGCCCGCGAACTTCAGGGCAGCCGCCATGTCCTGGTTGGCGACCCACCAACTGCCGGCATAGAGGTCAAGATCGCTCGATCCGTCCTGGAGGAACACGCGCAGCGGCTTCGGTTCCATCTTGCGAATCAGCGACGGGTAGATCTGTCCGCCTCGCAGGTTCGTATAACTCCCGATGAAGCTCAGCACGCGCCGAAACTGATCCGGCCGGTTCCAGGCAACGGTGAACGCGCAGATTCCTCCGGAACTCGATCCCGCGATCGCCCGGTCGTTGGGGTCGTCGGAAAGGTTGTAGCTTTTGCTGACCTCGGGCAGAATCTCCTCGATCAGAAACCGCGCGTAGCGGTCGCCCAGCGCGTCGTACTCGAAGCTGCGGTTGTACCGGGCCTGATGATCTTCGCTCGGGGCCAGCAGGACTCCGGGGTTGATGAAGATCCCGATTGCCGCCGGCATTTCGCCCTTGTGGATCAAGTTGTCGAAGACCGCCGGCGTCGACCAGCCATTCCCCTCTTCGCTGACGTAGCCTGCCCCATCCTGAAAGACCATCACGGGTGTCGGTTTCGCGGCGTCATACTGAGCCGGTACGTAGACCCAGTAGTCACGCACCGTGCCCGGGAAGATTTCGCTGACCCAGGAATGCTTCGTAACCTTCCCTGCAGATACGCCGGCTTGACGTTTCAACTCAGGCCCAGGAGGGTGCTCCTGGCCGGACGACATGGCCGGCAGGCAAATACAAATCGACACGAGCAATAGCGCAAATCGCAGCATCTTCTCTCCCCGCGAGATTATAGCGGCCGAAGCGGAATCGAAGAACACGCGTATCAAAGTCCGCATGCGCTATCATGCTTGCCGATCACCGATGCGAAACCATCTCAGCCGCCGGGCGTTCACTCGGCTTGCCGTCGGCGCTGCCGCCGCGCCCCTGTCATTCATCGGCTGCGAGTCCGATCGCGAGCCGCGCCGCTTGGGCGAAGTCCCCAACATCGTCCTCGCAATGAGTGACGACCAAGGTTGGGGGGATACGGGATACAACGGACACCCTCATCTGCGGACGCCCTACCTCGACGAGATGGCGCGCACCGGGCTACGATTCGACCGCTTCTATTCGGCCGCGCCTGTGTGCTCGCCGACGCGTGGCAGTTGCCTGACCGGACGGCATCCTTACCGCTATGGCATCTTCCACGCGAATTCCGGCGACGGCGCTTCGTTCTATCCGCTACCCGCGGAGGAGTTGACCCTGGCCGAAGCGCTCAAGCCCCTCGGCTACGCCAGCGGACACTTCGGCAAATGGCACCTCGGAGATTTCGAGGGCGAGCAGAAATCGTCGCCCTCCGACAACGGTTTCGATGAGTGGTTCTCGACGGTTCGCAAGACGCCGACTTACGAACCCGAGGGCTATTGGGCGAACGGCGAGCCAGTAACCGAAGAACTGGAAGGCGACGACTCAACGCATATCGTGAGCCGCGCTCTTAACTTCATTGGGCGCAAGGTCGATGAGGGCCGCCCTTTCTTCGTCGTCTTGTGGTTCCACACGCCGCACCTGCCGGTGGTCTCGAAAGGCGCCCATCGAATCATCTACGACGACCACCCCGGCGCATCCGCTGACTATTGGGGTGCGATCAGCACGATGGACGAGCAACTCGGCCGACTGCGCCGCGAGCTACGCCGTATGAATGCCGCCGCAGACACGATGCTGTGGTTCTCAAGCGACAACGGACCGGAAGGGGCCGAACAATCTCCTGAGAGGCCTGGTTCCACAGGCGGCCTGCGAGGACGCAAGCGCGACCTGTTCGAGGGAGGCATTCGAGTCCCGGGCCTGCTCGAGTGGCCGGCGCATATTCCCGAGGGTCGAGCATCCGCCATTCCTGTGAGCACTTCGGATATCTATCCAACGATCCTGGACGCTTTGGACCTCGACCCGGAGAATCAACCCGAGCCGACCGACGGAATCAGCCTACTTCCGCTCATCGACGGCAACATGACCGAGCGCCCTTCAAACATTGCCTTCGAAACGGACCGGCACGGCGACCTCACGCCCCAACTCGCCCTCATCGGAGATCGCTACAAGTTGGTTACGCGGCTGGATGATTCACAGGACCTGCTATTCGACATTGTCAGCGACAAAGCGGAAGCAAACGACATAGCTAACGAGCAACCTGAGATTGTATCGGTGATGCGGCAGGAACTGGAGCAGTGGCGGGCGTCCTGCGGGGCCAGCCGCGAAGGCCGCTACTACGAAACAGGCGAGAAGGAGAATCGCGCCCTCTGAAGGGGTTTCAAAGGGCGCGATTCAGGCATGGGTTGGGTGGACTGCAAGAAAAACTGTATTGTCTAGAGCGCGGCGATTTGCGCGGGCTCGATCATAATGTCAGCGACCACGCCGGCCTGCGCGAACACGGTAAATCGACGCCCGTCCGGCGCGCGAAAAATGTATTTCTCGCTGTAGCCTTCGCCGCCGAGCCCCACCATCTTGAGTAGCGGCTTGCCGAAGCGAGCAATCAAGTCTTCAATCGGCGTGCCCACCGCGATGTCGGCGATCTCGCTATCTACTTCCAGGAGCCGCCGGAGTTCCGGCGTCAAGGCCGCATCGACCGCAGTCGGCGTCGAGCTACCCTGCCTGGCGCTGAGAACACTGGGACCCGCTGACTGAGCCTGGGACTGCGCGCTCACTTCCACTTCCGCTTGGCCTGTGGCGGGCGGGGCTGCCGGGGTGGCTTCCGCGATCTGTGCGTCGCCCGCAGCGGGTGCGGGCTGAGGCTGGGACGCCACTGCCGCGCTCGGAGCCGGCGTTGCCGCCGGGCCCGATCCAGTGGGCTCATAGTCATAGGGACGCGCCGCGTACCGTACACGGGTCGGCGAAGCGCGCCGGGACGAGAGGCCTGAAATCCTGACGCCGCCCTCGGTCTTCACTGTGCCGGAGGTGCTGTACGCGGGCTCTTCCCGTTCGGCCTTCATGTTCTCTAAATCTTTCGGGTCGAATTCCGGCTGGGCCGTCCGAGCCGTGCGGTGTCCGCTCGGATTCGAATTCCCATCCATGCGATTACTCAACTTCCTAAAGATGCCCGTAGCGCCTGCTCCGGCCCCGGCAGCCCCGGCTCTACCAACGTTGATGCCATAGCCAATCATGGCTTGACCGAAGCCTTGGTCGACATTCACGAGCACAAGGCATAAAAGCAATGCTGCAAGCGCGGATCGTTTCACGACAACCTCCCGGATTCCGATGCCTAAGAGTATCAAAGCCGGGCGGCATCGCCCATGGGCAGAACGCCTTACGCCACCCCCTGCCCGAAGGTCGTATGACTGCCGTCGGAGGTCGCGCCGCCACGCCTTCCGGCGTCGTGGAATGTTAGATACCCCGGCTTAAGTAGAAGATGACAGCGGATAGAGCAAATAGGACATACGCGAAGCGATGTTGCAGCCTCTTCGGGTCCGACCGCAGTGTAATCCGGGGCCCAATCTGCGCACCAATCGCAACGAAGATCCCAATCACCAACGTCACGGACCAGTCCGGCGGCGATGCCGCGACGTGCCCCGCGAAGCCGCTCGCCGCTGTGAGCATGACCATGAACGACGCGCACCCGAACGCTATCTCGATCGGCATGCCAAAGAGTAAGACCATCATCGGAACTTTCAGGAAGCCCCCTGCAACACCCGTGAAACCACTGACTACGCCAATTAGAACCAACAACGGCATCCCGGCAATCAGATTTACTACATAGCGGCTTCCACCAAGATCCCGGCGCCAGTGCCACGGAGCAACCGAGCTTCCCATTTCGTCCTCGACACCCACGTACCCCCTGAGCATCGATATGGCAGCCACGAGCACAGCAGACCCAAGCACCAACATCAACAGACTCGGCGAAAACCGATGCGCGTGCAACCCGCCAAAAAAGCTTCCCGTGGCCGCCGCCATCTCAAGCACGATCGCGACGGGCCAGTCGATCCGCCGGGCGCGACCGAAGATGATCGTCGACGTAAAGGCCGTCACCACAATGAAGAGTTGACTGCGAGTCGCGGCGGTGTGGAAGTCAACGCCAAAAAGAACCTGTATTGGCGTGTAGAGCACGCCTCCGCCCTGTCCATGCATCGCAAAGACCAAGGCGCTCGCCCCGAGAATCAGGGCCATCAACAACAGTTTGAGACTCAACATCTACTTGAGTAATCGGCGACAAACGGGGTTCTCCCAAACCATGCGCGACCCGGAAGGAGGAACAACTATCTTAAACTGCCGCAGGGCACATCGTTGAAGACGGACGGCACTTCTTCATGAGCACCGGCTTGGGAACGAGCATTCTTCCGGTGCGTTTTCGGGCGCCGCCGCGGACCAGCATCCTGCTCATCAACACCGAGTGAGGATCGGCGCTAGCGACCGCTCGGTGCCTGTGGCTTGAGCACGAACTCGACCGTCCCGAAGCGCTCGGGGTCATGGAAGCCGTATTCGACACGCGTGGGTGACCAAGCCAGCCACTGCGTGTCGACGTGCAGCTGCTCAATTTCGGCCATGATGCTCTTCTTCGTGGCGGCGTTCGCGTCGCCGAGCTTTGCGCGTAGCCCCGCCGCTCGCCGCCCTTTCGACGCGTCGCCGGGCCGCTCAATGCGATAGAGCCCAACCCGCCACTTGTCTCCGACGTTCGGCTTCCCCTGAATGCCCGCCCCTTCAAGCGCCGCCCAAGGGATCGCGATCTCGGCGGCCCAACCCGCGGCGTGCGTACTTACGGCCGTTAGCAGGCCCGCGATATCCCACTTGATCGCATCCCCGGAAGCACCGCCGCGGCGCGGAATCAGCAAGTCCACGACAACATTGTGCGGGCTGACTTCGAGTTCCGGGTAGTTCTGTCCGTCGCCATCCGGGTCAAGAAACACCTCGACGACCTCCTCTTCCCAGATGTGGCTATCACGCTTGTACATCGTGCCCCAAGGCATGGGGTCGATTGACGCAAACGCGACGTATATGTTCGTGTCGTCCCATGCGACAACGGCCTCGGTCGGCGCGGCGGTGCTCTGGTCAGCTTGGCGGATATTGGTGAACCGGCCGACACGGGGCAGCGCAGCCCAGGTGAACTCGTCGAGCTTGCCGTCGACTCGGATGGTGTCGAGGGTGCGCCCGGCCTGGTAGATCGGGACCTGGGCGAAAACGGGGATGCTCAGAAATAGGGCAAGGACGAAACGAAGCATGTGTACATCGTAATGGAGCGGCCTAGCGTCCGACCAGATCCGCGCTTCCGGATGGGATCCAGCACTGACGGCCGTCGGGTAGCTCGACGTGGTTCCAGTCGTTGCGTGCATCGAGTAAGACGAACTCCGCTCCAGCGTGAAGCGGATCGGAGAACGCCGGCTCGTACGACTGGCCGTCGCCGGTGCGCGCAATGACTTGCGGCGCGATCACAACTCCTGCTTGCTGGGAGGCCTGCACGGTGGATTCGAAAACCAGTGAACCGAGAAACAGCGCGGCGACTCCGCCGACGAGCCCGAGCGCCCAGCCGGGCGACCACGCGCGCCGGAAGAGCCGCATCGCAGCCAGTCCCCAGAACAGCAACGAAAACACGCCAAACAGCATCGACCGCGTGCCCGGCTGAATGTCGTAGTGCCAGAAAAGAAACGTGCGCATGACCTGTGCGCTTTGCCCTTCCTCGAACGAGTCCTGCCGCGTTTCGCGAGCCGTGCGCAGGTTGAGGGCGAGGTTGCGGTCACCGGGAATGTACTGCTCGGCGTGGCGATAGTTGAGGATTGCGCACCCGATGTCGTTCATCCGGAAGTGGGCGTTGCCAATGTTGTAGAACAGCATTCCGTTGCGGACACCACCTTCCGAGGCGATGCGCTCGAAGCGAAGGACGGCACGGCGGTAGAGATCCTGCGATTCAACGGGGCTGACGTTGGCGGCTTCGTTCGCCTGTCGGAAAAGTTGATTGGCTTCGGTGAAGAGTTCGCGGGTTTGTTGTTCGGTGAGTTGGGCTTGGAGCGGCGCGGTAAGACAGCTGAAAACCAGTGCCACGACTAGCCACACGAGGAGACGGGTGGGCTTGCACCACTCTTTGCCGGCTGCGGCTCGGCCAGAGGGATAGAGCCGGGTCGAACGCCCCTTGTGCCCAGGAGTATTCATCCCAATACCTCTTCCAGACTGTTGGCGGCATCACGCATCCCGGTGATCGTCGCTTCCATATCTTGTCCCGCCAGACTGCCCGGCGCGTAGCGGCCCGCTTCACAGCGCGTGAATAGATCCTCGAGATCGTTGATGATCTCATCGTCGATGTCACGCTCATCGAGGTTTTCGCGGACAGCACTGAAGGTTAAGGAACCCGCCGGCAGACCGAGGCGGTCACCGAGGTATTGGCGTAGCGCCACGAGCAAAGCAGCGTCTTGTTCGTCCGTGCCCGCGCTAGTGTCGGACAGGTCGTCTAGCGCGACCGAGAAATCACGATAGGCTCGGCGGGCCTTGCGAACCGCTGGGTCGGTCTGGCGGCGTTGGATGAGCACGAACGCCAAGAACCCGAAGTACGCAAGTGGCGGCACAACGATAAACGTGGTCCACGCCGGCGAACGCAACCACGCGGCAAGCCCATGACCCTGATTCTCGAGCGCATCGAAACCTTCGTAGTTATGCGCGATCCCGCCTTCCAGAGACTCGAGCTCGTTCTGCACGAACCCGCCAGAAGAAAAACCCTCGGCGTCGCGGGCGGTGATGATCTTGGTTCCTTTAACAATGACGGGGATCGGTTCCGTCGTCACGGTCTCGTAAGCTTCGGTGTAGGGATTGAAGTAGGCGAGCTCGATGGGAGGTATCTGCGTGACGCCGTTGTGCGTGGCGCGAATCGTTTGCGTAAACACCTTCGAACGTCCCTTGACTGTCCCTGCTGCTCGATCCTGCGGGATGCGGAAGTCGCGGACGAGTGCTGCTTGCTGCTCAAGAGACGGCAGTTCGGTCTTAGCAAGATAGCGCGGCCCTGCAACGCGCAACCTCAGGGTAATCGGGTCGCCGACATTCATCTCAGTAGGTGTTGCTTCCGCCTCGATCGAGTAGCGGCCCACAAGTCCTGAGAAGTTCGCCGGCCTGTCCGCGGCGGGCAGTTCGTTGACCTGTAGCGCGACGCCGTTCGACGGCACAACGACGGTCTGAGGCGGACTGCGGCGGCCCATCCCGAACGGATCACCGAAAATGTCGTCGAGCATGGCCCGACCCCTGCGACGGCTCCTCGCCTGGCACGACACGGTCGCTTGCGGGAAGCCGATGCGGCCCGCTCGTTTCGGGATGAGCACTTTCTGAAAACGAAGCGTCGTGAACGTCCGTCCGTCGAGGTCGCCCTGCCCGCGTACGCCGATCGCCTGTTCGTCGCCGAGAGCGATGCGAATGAAATCGTTCGGTCGATTCGGATCAACCGCCGGATCGAGCGAAGCTACATCGAAGCGATCATCGTCCAACACCGGCACATTGAAGGCAAACTCGCCGACGTCTGTTCCTACGTACCACGTCACGGTCATCGTGACAGGCTGGCCGACGTAGGACTTGCTCTCAGAGAGTCTGACGCGCAACTTGAAATCTTCCGTTTCGCTGGGCGTTTGCACCCAGATCGTAACGGGCCGCGTGCGTAGTTCTTTTCCTTCGGCCTTCACGGTGATCGCCGGTATGGTGAGCGCCCCGGCACGTTTTGGCATGAGCCGATACGAGTAGACGTAGGCCTTGCTCGATACTCGGTTCATCCGGCCGTTGACGATCGTCACGGACTGGCTGCTGTTCTGCTGTCCACCCAGTTCCTGGATATCGAAATCATCCAGCCCGGCGAGCGACGGCTTCTCGGGTGACTCACTGCCCTTCACTTGAACCTGAAAGACGAACGACTCACCCACGAATACCTGGAGCTTCTCAACGGCGGCTTCGGCACGTAGTTCCTGGGCAACGGATTCGGCTGGGAAGGCCACCAGCAACAGCATCGCTGCAACCACGGCGTGACACTGCGCCTCCAGGGGCGCGCACTTCGTCTGGCTACGAAAGATCCTGCTCATTACCAATCTTTTTCAGCGGGCCGGATACGGACCATCGCGCGTTGAGCACGCTGCTGCTTGTTGGCGCGCTCCTCGTTAAGAATGTCCTCGGCGTCTTTCAGCGCTTCCTCGCGCTTCTGTTGCTCTTCAGGCGAGGGCTTCTGCTGCTGAGCCTGTTCCTGCTCTTCTTCGCCCTCCCCCTCTTCCCCTGAAAGGGCTTGCATCGCCTTCTCCAGCTCCTCGCTCGCTTCTTCCTGCGATTGCTTCGCGTCGGCGGCCTGCTGGTCACGCAACTGCCGTTCGGCTTGCTTCTGTTTGTCGGCGGCGTTCTCAAGGTGTTGCTTCGCTTGTTCGCCGGCCTGTTGTTGCTCGCCTTGTTGGGACTGCGACTCCATTTGGTCGGCGAGTTGTTCCGTTCGCTCGTTGAGCTTCTGTTGCTGGTCGGCAAGTTGCTTTGATTGTTGCTGTGTTTGTTGCGAACTCCCCTGCGATTCCTGCCGCTCTGAGAGATCCTCGCTCTGCTCGGCAGCCTGCTGCTGCTGGTTGATGAGATCCTGGAGCTGCTCCTGCGGGTCCTGCTCCTCCGACTGGTCGTCTTGACCGTTTTGCCCTGGCTGCTGAGGCTGGCTCTGCATCTGCTCGATCAAAGCCTTCATCACGCGGCGCGCGACCTCGATGTTGTGCCGGGCATCATTTAGATTAGGGTCGAACTTCAGGGCGTCTTGATACAGCCGGACACCCTTTTCAACCGACGCCAGCGCTTGACGAGGATCTTCCTGCTGCTTGGCAATGCCGCCTCGGAAGGACGCATTACCTTGATTGAACTTACTGCGCGCCTCCAACGAAGGATCTTGACTGCGCAGAGCCGCCTGCTCATAGGCATCGATCGCTTTCTCGAACTCGCCCTGCTGATAGAGCGCATCGCCCTTGTTGAACCAGACGCCGGGGGCATCGGGCTCCACTTCCGCAGCCTGCTCGTAAGCCGTCAAAGCGTCGCCGTACTTTTCTTGTTGGTAGAATTCATTCCCTTGCTGCACAAACTGTCGCGCAGACTGTGCCGGTAGCGATACAACACCCACCACGAACAGCGGGATGAGCACGGTAACTCGCCGTGAGGCTTCCCTGCCCCGTCTCTTCCCAAACTTGCAGTTCCTTGCCAACATCATCTAGTCGTCTTGCTTGACCTGCTTGCGCCGCTCCGGGATGACCATCTCAATACAAAGCAGCAAGAATGCCAGCGTCAGCGGGATCTGGAACTTCTCCTCGTAACGTTCGATCGTCGTCGAACCGAGATCGGTCTTCTCCGCCCCCGCTATCAGTTTGACGTACACATCCCCGAAATCGATGGCCCCGGTTGCGACATTCAGGTAACGCCCGCCGGGCGTGGCGTTGACCATTTGGCGCAGTGTGTCGGCATCGAGCTTCGTCCAGACTTCCTCACCGTTGTACTTGACGTACGCTCGCCGCCCGCTGCTGTCGGTAATCGGGATGCGCCGGCCTTCGTTTTCATCGCCAAGGCCGATAGCGATAAGACGCGCGCCCCGCGCGCCGAGTTCCTTCGCGGCCTCGACGGGGAAGCTCTCGTGGTCTTCACCGTCGGTGATCAGAACAACGTCTTTGTATTCCTTCTCGTGGTCGTCGAATACGTCAGCCATCACCTTGCGCAGCGCGTCACCGATCAACGTGCCGCCGCGCATGACGCTGTTGGGCGATATGTCTTCGAGTGTCATTCGGAAGAAGCCGTAGTCTAGGGTCAGCGGACACTTCACGACCGCCGTCCCAGCGAAGGCGACGAGCGCGACACGATCACCCTGGAGACGCTCGATGCCGTCGAGGATCGCCAGCTTAGCGCGCTCCAGCCGGTTCGGAACAAGGTCTTCCGCCAGCATGCTCTTCGAGACATCGAGAACGAAAACAACATCACGCCCTTGACGCTGAATCTCCGTTTCAACCGGATTCCAAGCGGGCCGCGCCAGGGCCAGGATGGCGAGCGCGAAACCGATGAGCCCGAGAACGGCCTTCCAGCGTCGCCGTCCCACGCTCACCGCCGGGTTGATGTGTTCCAGCAGGTTCTCATCAGCGAAGCGCTCAAGCGCCGCACGCCTTCGCCTCGATGCGTAGAAGTACACGGCAATGAGCACCGGGATTGCCCAGAGAAGGTAGAGCATGTCGATCACCAGCAGCTGCGTCTCACTCATGGAATCCTCCGAAACGCCGTGCCACTCACTACGATCTCAAGTACAAGCAAGCCTAGTCCCGCAAGGAGAAACGGCGGGAAGAACTCGCGATAGTCGACGAAGCGGGTCGATTCGATCTCGCTCTTTTCCAACTCGTCGATCTCCTCGTAGACGGCGCGTAGGGTCTCGGCGTCATCAGCTATGCGGTAGAGTCCGCCGGTCGTTTCCGCGAGCGTTTTGAGTGCTTCTTGGTCGACGCCCCGCCCGAACGGTACGGACCAGTTCCCCAGGGGTGTACGGACGGTCCTTGTGCCGGAACTACCAACACCTATGGCATAGATCTTGATGCCCCATTCCGCCGCGACATCGGCCGCTTCCTGTACTGTCCGTTCGCCCGCGTTGTTCTCGCCATCGGTCAGCAGGATGATGATCTTGCTCTTGATCTCGTAGTCATGTTGCGCGCCGACCTGGCGGGCCAGTGTTTCCTGGGTGGTCTGCAAGCGCGCGGCGGCGAGCGCGACGGCGTCGCCGATGGCGGTGCCGTCTTCACTTTCTTGATCGACGAGCTTGACGGTGGGAAGAAAGGCCGAGAGGGCCCCATGCGCTAGCGTCAGCGGACAGATCGTGTCGGCGTAACGCGCGAACGTAATCATCCCGATCAAATCCGCGGGGCGGCCGGATAAGTTCGATCCATCCCCCTTCACAAACTCCTCGAAGATTTGCTTCGCGATATCGAGGCGCGTCTGTTGCCTACCCCGGTAGCGCAATTCAGCCGACATGCTGCTCGAGCGGTCGACGACCATTTCGATCGCGATACCGCGGCTGACGTCGCGCACTTTTTCGGTGCCCATCTGAGGCCGCGCCAACGCCAGGGCGAGCAACAGCATCGCCACGACCCGCAGTACCACTGGCAAGCCCATCAATCTCTGTCTGAGGGATACTCCCGCCTCGCGGATCAACACCGTCGAAGAAAAGCGCAGCGACGCTTGGGAACGCCGCCGGCACCCGAGGAAAAGCGCCAGGACGACGAGGACCAGAAGCATGAGCATCCAGGGGGATTCAAAGCGCAGCATGGTGGTCCGTCTGGAAGCTATGTTCCTGCCGGGAACTATCTATAGCGAAGAAACGCTTGTGTTATCAATAACTTGAAGCGTAGCGGTCCGCCTGGGCCTACCTCATGTCTAACACCGCAGCCCGCCTGGCTTCTCGATTTGATATGTACCCACATATTGTAGCCGCGTCCGCCGTCCGTCGCACCCGGAACACCCCGAAATGGCTCAGCGGGAGCCGACGCCCCCCTGGTGGCCACGTCGCGAAACAGAGGCTACTCCCTGGGTGTGGTTTGCTCCTCAACAATCACCGCCCAACGAACGTTCAGGGTGCTGATCTTTAGCTGGTGGGTTCAGGTAGTTCGGTGAAAGGATACTTCTCCTGATTCGCCAGCCACCTCACCCGCTCCCAGGACCGGTCGAAAACAATCCGCGACAATAGAGCCATGCCGACGACCCGCCGCAAATTGATTCAGACCGCCGCCGCCCTTGGGGTCGCCGGCCTCGCTCCCAGCAGTGCAAAACCCGTCGACTTCGCCGAGCCCGTGTCGGAAGCTAAGGGACTCACGGCGTACGTTAACGACTCACAGGCCCAGTTCCGCTGGAACAACATGCCGCTGTGCGTCTACCGCGCACACCCTTCGCAGAAGCGGCCTTACTTTCATCCGCTTGCTGGACCGCTGTCGGGGCTGCCACTCACGACTGAGTCAGCGTTGCCCTATCCGCATCACCGCGGCGTCTGGCTGGGGCTTGATCCCCTCAACGGCGGAAACTACTGGAGCGACGGTGAGCACAGCCAGGGACATATCCTGTCGAGCGGACCCATTTTGCTCAACTCCGACGGCCGTTCAGCGGTGATTTCAGATCGTTGCCGATGGTCCCGCGCCGGGGCGGGCTCACCATTCAGCGCTCAGCGCAAGTTTACCGTCACCATCGTGAGTGACGAGCTTTGGTACATCGATGCGGACATTACGATGACGGCCGGCCAGGATGTCCAGGTTGAGCGAGCCAAGCACTCGTTCTTCGCCATTCGAGCGGCCTCGGACATCTCTCCCGTCTATGGCGGCGTCTTGGAAAACTCACACGGTGACCGCGGGGCCGAGGGCACTTACGGCAAGACGGCGGACTGGTGCGGTTACTACGGCAAACGCCGTCAAAATCCGTCGCTGGTCGAGGGTCTGGCCGTCATGGAGCACCCGGAGAACCCGTGGGCGCCGTGCCCTTGGTTCACGCGCGACTACGGGCACCTCTCGCCATCTCCGTTTAACTTCCTCGACAAGCCCTGGCGGATCGAAAAGGGCCAATCCATTAGAATGCGATACCGGATCGTCGCCCATGCCGGGAGTCCGGCTGAAGCGGGCTTAAACGCGGTGTTCGGCGACTGGGTCTAGCACAAGCCTGTTCCCTGCGAGATGTGGGGCGGTTGGTCCACCTTCGACTTGGGTGAACTACCAGGAAGGCTCCGCGCTCCGTGGCAAGAGGTAGACAAGCTCGGCCGGCGCGGCGACGGTATCCCACTGATATGCTTCCGTGGCGAAATCAACCTCGAGTGGGCCGAGTTGATAGAAGCCGGTCATTGCGTCCCATTCCGCAAACGAGAACAGGCGGTAGTCCGGCGGGAGTGCTGCTTCCAATTCCTCCTGGCTCCGAAAAAGATGATCCGCGCCCTCGGATTCGACCGTTATCTCGAACACAATGACGGGCCGGGACTCTACAAGCGTATCCTTGAGTCCCAACAAGACCGGTTTCTCGAATCCCTCAACATCGACCTTCATGATGTCCACGCGGTCAATCTCGTGATCGGCGAAGTAGGCATCGCCTCGCACGATTTGGAGTTGAAGGTCGGTCTTTTCATCGCCCGGCATGAACGAGCCCGTGCCCTGGTTGTCTTTAGGAGGCGCGACGAACGGCAGCCGTGCGGCGCGGTCACCGAGGCCCACGGCGTAAATCGTAATGTTCTTGAGATCGTTGCGTTCGACGTTGTGGCTCATCTTTTCCACAACGGGCTGGTAAAGGTCAAAGGCATGGACCTCTGCGACACGCCTCGACATGAATAGGCTGTGGAGCCCGGTGTTGGCTCCGACATCCACGAACGTGAGTTCGCCACGCTTTTCTGATAGCGACTCGGCCGTCTGCCCAAGAAAATGTAAGATGTGTTTTTCCCAGGCGCCCAGGCATAGTACGCGCTGATCGATAAGGTTGCTCGTATTTCCGGTGTAGATCAGACCGTAGTATTCCACGCCGAACTCGCGCTCCGGCGGGACTGTGCAGATCGGCGGGGCTTCGCAGACCGGCTCGTAGAACAACAAGCCAATCGCCTCGCCGTAACCTACATCAGGCCGGAAGTACTCAATTGCGCTCCCCAACAGGATCGCGATCCCGGCAGCTACGTATATCGGGTCGATGCGTCTCATGATCGATCGAGCATGCAAAAACCCGAAGGCCGCATGGAAAAGCACCACTATGAAATCACACGCATGTTACAGAACAGGGGCATATGTTCTGGTCTGCCGGATTATACGCACAGCCGAAATGCAAACACGGTAAGACGGTCGCCCTAGAATGCCAACCTAGAATCACCTGCCCACCCCATTTCGCGCCAAGGAGGCGCAAGTGCCGGGCCGGCGTCAGGAACTTGAAGCATGCGTGGAAAAGGTTTGCCGCGGCTTGGCTTAGGTTTTCAGTCCGTCATGCCGAATCAGTAGAAGATAGCGGGCTCGCGCGGAATGCGATGCGCTGTACGAAAAACCCGCATAGGACGGTTATCCATGAAAGATGATATCTCGAGTGCCGACCAGACGCGCCGGGACCTACTCGCCAAAATGGGGACCGGCTTCGTAGCGATCACGGTTAGTAGCGCCGTGGGGCAGGTTAGCCCGGAGCAGGCACGAGCAAGCGGAGAGGTTCTGCGCAAGTTGAGTGAGGCGGAAGGTCGCACCCTCGAGACGCTCGGTGACACTCTGCTGCCGCGCGCCGCGAAGGCCGGCATCGCGCACTTTGTGGACGATCAACTGGGCCGCGATCACCCTCTCTTACTGCTGGGGTATCTCGACTACCCCGGCCCTTTTCTTGAGTTCTACCAGCAGGGGTTGCATGCGCTTGAAAACGTCAGTGCCGCGCGGCACGAAAAAGGCTTCGACAAGCTCTCCTCTGCGCAGCGAATCGCGCTGGTCGGTGAGATCTCAAAAGGCAATCCTCCGGAAAGGAATACAACGGGCGGGCCGCCTGTGTCTATGACGGTTGGTGCGATGCGGGCTGTCCGATTCATGCGTTGGCGAATCCGCTGGCTGTTTATCTGAAACAGGCGAGCGAAGCCGGCGTCGAGATACGGCATCAGTCGGTTGTGGGCCGGGTGCTGACCGACGCGAAAGGGGAGCGCGCGACTGGCGTCGAATACTTTGACTCTACTGAGAAGCGGCAGGTTCAAACAGCGGATGTCGTGGTCCTGGCGGCGTTTGCCTTTCAGAACCCGCGCATCCTACTCAATTCGGCGACGGACAAGCATCCGAAAGGATTGGCGAACTCCAGCGGCATGGTGGGCAAGTACATGATGGGGCACAGCGCGGCAAACGTCTTCGGCCTGTTCCCTGACGACACGCAGAACTATCTGGGCGTCAACGGCGGGCAATTGCTCTCCCAGGAAAGCTATGCCAAAGACCCCAGTAAGGGTTACCTCAGCAGTTCGCAGTGGCTGATCGCGAACGCTTTGAAACCGAACGACCTATTCGGGATCGCGAATGCGCGCCCGGACCTGTTCGGCAATCCCTTGCACAAGTTCCTCGAAACGGCGAGCAGACACCTTGGCACGATGACGTTCGTGGGAGAGAAACTCCCGAGCGCCGATGACCGCTTGGTCCTGAGCAAGAGGAAAGACGCCCATGGTTTGCCCCTGGCGAGCGTGACCCACGGATTCGGCCCTGACGACATTCAGTGCTTCGACGCCGGGATGAAGCAGGGGAAAGAAATATTCAAGGTGGCCGGTGCACACGACGTTTGGACGGGCGGACGGGTCCGCATGCACAGCCTGGGCGGCGTCATCATGGGAGATCGGCGCGAGGCGTCAGTGACGAATTCCTATGGCCAGGCGCATGATGTCGCGAACCTATTTGTCGCTGGGTCGAGCTTGTTCCAGACGAGTGGTGCGGTGAATCCAACTCTTACGATCAATGCTCTGACACTTCGCGCCTGCGAGTATATGATCGACAACTGGGCTGGGGTGGCTCCCTGATTGGGCGGCGGCGCGGGGCCCGCTTCATGACTGTCGCGGCTCCGTTGCTTGGTTGTGCGACGGATTGAGTAGTCCTGCTAGATGTCGAAGTAGAGCGAGAACTCGTATGGGTGCGGGCGCTGGCGCATTTCGTCAACTTCCGCAGTGCGCTTGTAGTCGATGTAGGTCTCGACGAGTTCCTCGGTGAAGACATCGTTCTGGGTGAGGAAGTCGTGGTCGTTTTCCAGGGCTTCGAGAGCGCCTTCGAGCGACGCGGGAAGCGACGGCACGGCCGATAGTTCTTCGGGTGTGAGATCGTAGATATCCTTGTCGAGCGATTCGCCCGGATCGATCTTGTTCTTCACGCCGTCAAGGCCTGCCATGAGCATGGCGGCGAAACCGATATAGGGATTGCACGCCGGGTCCGGTGAACGGAACTCGATGCGCTTCGCCTTGGGGTTCTGCGAATACATCGGGATGCGCACGGCGGCCGAGCGGTTACGGCGCGAGTAGGCCAGATTGACCGGCGCTTCAAAGCCCGGCACGAGCCGTTTGTAGCTGTTCGTGGTGGGGTTCGTGATCGCTACCAACGCTGGGGCGTGCTTGAGGATGCCTCCAATGTAGTGCAGCGCCATCTCGCTGAGGCCGGCACATTGGTCGCCGGCGAAGAGAGGCTCGCCGTCCCTCCAGATGCTCTGATGGGTGTGCATGCCGCTGCCGTTGTCATTCCAAAGGGGCTTCGGCATGAAGGTCGCTGTGCGTCCGTGCTGGAAGGCGACGTTGCGGACGATCCACTTGTAGATCATCATGTTGTCGGCGGAGATGACGAGCGGCGCGAACTTCTGGTCGATCTCGGCCTGGCCGCCGGTGGCGACTTCATGGTGGTGGCATTCGATGACCAACCCGCAGCGCTCCATGACCTGCGTCATTTCGGTTCGGATGTCCTGGTGATGGTCGGTCGGTGGAACGGGGAAGTAGCCCTCTTTGTAGCGCGGCCGATAGCCGAGGTTGTTCTCCTTGCGGCCCGAGTTCCAACGACCCTCCTCGGCGTCGATGTGGTAGAAGCCGTAGTTGTAGGACTGATCGAACCGAACGTTGTCGAAGATGAAGAACTCTGACTCAGCGCCGAAGAAGGCGGTATCGCCTATGCCGAGAAAGTGCAGGTAGTTCTCGGCCTTCTTGGCGATCCAGCGGGGGTCGCGCTCGTAGTGCTGCTTCGTGATCGGGTCGACGATGTCGGCGATCAGAATGAGCGTCGGGACCTCGGTGAACGGATCCATCAGGGCCGTGTTCGGATCGGGCACGATCAGCATGTCGCTTTCGCTGATGGCCTGCCAACCGCGGATACTGGATCCGTCAAAGCCAAAACCGTCTTGGAACTTGGATTCGTCAAGCTGCTCGATCGGGTAGGTAACGTGTTGCCACAAGCCGGGTAGGTCCGCGAAACGGACATCAAGCATCTTGGCGTCATTTTCCTGTGCGAAACGCAGGACTTCGGCGGGCGTTCGGTTCGTACTCATGACTCCTCCAAGGTTTCGTTGGTCGGTTCTTAGGTCAGGTGGGCTAGCCGCAAAGCCAACGGATTGTAGCATAGGGAACACGTCCTGAACGGCTCTGAATGGGCCGAATAGAAAGATTCATTGGAGCGGTGTTTGACGCTTGCGCGGGGCAGCGTCGGTGGGCTCGGGAGGGCTCGGTGGTATCATCTGCGAAGCTACGACTTGTGGGTAGAGTAATCGCATTGCTGAACGCGAGTGACAATGGTTTTCGCCTTCTGATACTGTGCGTCGTGGTCTGCCTGAACGCTGCGGCTCAGCCGCTTCCGGTGGGGGATATCCCTGCCGGCAACAGGCTGATGATCGTCCAAGCGCACCACGACGATCACACTTGGCAGTGGGGCTTCGGCGCACTTGCAGCGCGGATGACCGACGAGGGCTACGAAGGTATCTTCGTGCGTGTCTCGAACGACGAGAAGGACGGCGGCGACGGCGACGCGCACAACGACATGGTGAACCTGCGCGAGTGTAAGGCCGCGGTGGCGCACATCGGGATCGATACCGTCATCAGCCTCAACTGGCGCAACGATTACATGGACCCGACTCCGCTTCAGGAGCTTCAGGCGCAGTTGATTCTGCTGATCCGCAAGCATCGGCCTGACGTGCTGATGGCGTACGACCCTTGGGGACATTACGACCGCAACCCGGACCACCGCAAAGTTTCCCAAGCCGTTGCCGAGGCTTACTGGATGGCCGGCTATGGGAACGTCCATCGGGAGCACTTGAAGCTCGGTCTGAAGCCGTGGCGTGTCCCGCATCTTTACTACACGCAGCGCAGTGACTACGGCAAGGGACATGAGCCGAATGTGGCGGTGGGTCACGACTTGAGTCACGTCCGGCGGAAGGCGGACGGGATGATTGCGCACCGGAATATCTACCACCAGCCAGGGACGGCGCGGGCGATCAGAGGAGCGCTCCGGGAGCAAGGGCTGGAAGTGCTCGATCTTGCGGGGCTCAGCGACCGCGATGCGATCGACCAAATCGAAAAGTGGTATATGTACTGGAGTTCGGAACGGTACGGACGCGAGAACGGCCTGGACTACGCGGAAGTTTTCTATCAGCGCCGCGAGTGGGATCATATCCCCGGCCTGAGCGAGCACATCCAGAACAACGCTATCAGCCGATGAACACCGAAAACATGTGGCTCGCAGTGCGCGCCGGCGTTTGCCGCGTCGTTGCGGTTTTGTGCGTGGCATCGTTCTACTTCCCAACCCTCAGCGGCGCGTCGATCGGTCCGCTGCCTGAGGGTCACGTTCCGCCCGGCAAGACGCTGATGGTCATCCAGCCGCATCACGACGACCACACCTGGCAGTACGGCTTCGGCGGGTTGATCGCCAAGATGACCGAGGCGGGCTACAAGGGTGTCTACGTCCGCGTCTCGAACGACGAAAAAGACGGGGGCATGCAGAACGGTTGGGGTGCCAACGATATTTCGAACTACGAAGACACGCTGGATGCCACGAAGAATCTGGGACTCGGCGAGGTCATCAGCCTTAACTGGCGCAACGACCACATGAGCTCGATTCCGCATATCGAGTTGCGTGATCAGATCATCCTGCTGATTCGCAAGCACCGGCCCGACGTGGTGATGTCGTATCACCCGTGGGGCAACTACGACCGCAACCCGGATCACCGAAAGGTGTCATGGGCGGTGGGCTCAGCGGTGTGGCTGGCGGGCTTCGCGAACGTCCGGCGCGACCACGCCAAACTCGGCCTCGAACCGCATCAAGTCCCCCACAAGTACTACTCGCACCGCAGCGACTACGGGCGAGGCTACCATCCGAACATTTTCGTGGAACTCTCAGAAGACGATGTCGCGCGCAAAGCCAAGTCGTACCGGCTGCACAAGATTCGGGTGAGCGCCGGGGCCGGCAAGAGAACGCGCGAGTTACTCGACGCTAAGGGACTCAAGATCCCCGCACTCGACGGCCTCAGTGACGAACAAGCCCACGAGCGTTTGCAAGAGATGCTCATGGTCTGGATCTCGAAGCAGCGCGGCCAGGAGAACGGCGTGCCGTACGCCGAGGTTTTCTATTACATGGACGAATGGCACGGCGTCCCCGGCCTGAGCGACTACATCCAGGCAAACGTGGTGGAGCGATGATCTTCCGAGCGATCATCGCGCTGATGTTGCTGCCGGCCCTGCCGGCCATGGCCGAGTTGCCCGTGGTCGATATTCCGCCGGGCCATACGAAAACTTTCCTCGTCATCCACCCGCACCACGACGATCACAGTTGGGTGTCGGGCCAAGCGGGGCTGGTCACCAAACTCGTTGACGCCGGTTGGACCGGCTATTACGTGCGTGTCTCGAACGATGAAAAGGACGGTCCGCACGGCTATCCGCACGACGACATGGTGAACCTGTTCGAGGCACGCGAGGCGACAGAGAACCTGGGCATCAAGGATGTGATCAGCCTCAACTGGCGCAACGATTACATGGACCCGACGCCGCACAACGAAATCCGCGCACAGCTTATCCTGCTGATTCGCAAGTACCGGCCGGATCTTGTAACGTCTTATCATCCCTGGGGTCACTACGACCGGAACCCCGACCACCGCAAAGTTGCGAAGGCGATCGGCGAAGGGGTCTGGCTTGCCGGGTTTGCGAACGTGCACCCGGAACACCGCAAGCTCGGGCTCAAGCCACACCGCGTACCCTACAAGTTCTATTCGCAGCGTTTCGACTACGGCAAGGGCTACGAGCCAAACGTGGTCGTCGAGCTGAGTGAATCCAATATCCGGCGCAAGGCGCGCTCGTTTTGGGTCCACCGCAACGTGCGGCTGCGCGGCTCAACCGGCCGTCGGATGCGACAGCTGCTCAAGGACCAGGGTCTGGCCATTCCGGAGTTGGACGGCCTCACCGACATCGAGGCGCATGCCCGGATGCAGGAATGGTCGATGTACGACGCCGCGCGCAAGGTCGGCGGCGAGCACGGCATCGAGTACGGTGAAATCTACGCGTACCTCGGCGAGTGGCACCCTTGGCCGGGCCTCAGAGACCATATCGACTCAAACGCGGTTGACAAATGACTCCTTCCCTTCATCGCATCGCGGCGGCTTTGTTACTGGCCGGCCTGTTTCTTGTATACGGATCTCCGGCCCAAGCCGACGACGACAAGGTCGTACTCGTGATTACGGCGGATGCAAGCGATTACGTTCTCGCCGCCGGGGGCACGATCGCGAAGATACTTGATGACGGCGTGACGGGATACCTCGTGCGTGTCACGAACGACGACAAGGATTCATGGGAACTGACGCCTGAAGAAACCGCCCGCCGCACACGGGAGGAAAGCGAAAAGGCCGCGAAGATTCTCGGTTTCAAGGAGGTCGAATCCCTTGGCTACCGCGCCGGTGAATTGGGCGGCGTCTCGCCCACCGAGCTGCGTGATCGCATTCTTTTCTACGTCCGACTGTACAAGCCGAACGTGATGTTCATCCCAAACCCATACGCCGAATATGTCGAGGTGCTTGACCGCTTCTATGTGGGGCAGGCCGCCGAGGACGCCCGCCGCGCCGCGTCACTCTCGAACTATCAGCCGCCGTTCGCCGTGGTTGGACTGGAGACGCACGTCACGCCGGAACTCTACTACTACGCCCAGCCCTTTGACCCGCGGCGGCGCGAACCCGAAAGCACCGCGACGTTCGTCCCACAGCCGAAGATCGTCGACATCGCCTCGACGTTCGGCAAGAAGCTCGCGGCGGCACAAGCGCTCAAGACCATCAACCACTCGATGGCGATGCGCATCAAAGACCGCCTGGAAACCACTGGCCGCCGCTTGCCGCTGCTTGATGAAGTGGACGAGGTCTCGGTCAGCAAACTCGTCGAGATCAACGTCCGCAAGTTAGCCGAGATCGCGGCCCAGGATACCGAGCACGCACAGGCGGAAGAGTTCCACTACGCCGGCGTCGAGTATCAGATCCCGACGAAGTACTTGCAGTAAGGCGGGGCGCATCTCTTCGACGATGCGCCAACCTCAGGCTCGAATCGCGCTAGTTGAGCTTCCCTTGGTTCGCAGGGTGGTGTACGGCCGTCTGGACGGTGCTGGCCGGCTTCGCGGGTGCCGGTGGCGGCTTGTACAAAGTGACCATGCAACCGCCGATCGCGGCGCAGAGGATGCCCGCGACGAACTGCCACCGAATACTCGACATGCCGCCCGCCGGGGGGTGCACCATCATCGATACGATGGCGTTCACGATCGGCGCGCCGGCGAAGACGATCGACATGACGACGGCGGGGGTTCCCTTGGCTCCGAACGCCAGTAGAATGCCGAAAGCGCCGAGAGCACCGGCGCAACCGGCGACGAGTGACCAACCGGCGCCCTTCATCGGCAAGTTCCACGTCGCGCCGTTGGCAAGCAGGACCGCGATGGGAGCCAACACGGCAACTAGGAAATACGCAATTCCTACGAACAGGAAGGCCTTGTAGCGGCCGTTTACGGGGTCGCCCATACCGAGCTGTCCGGTATGTAGCAGATTGCCGTACGTACCCCAGGCGAAAACGGTGACCATGGCGTAGGCGAGCCAGGCGAGACCGGCTTGTTGCATGCTGGAAACCTCCAGAAGGACTTTGTGATCGAACGATTGAGAATCTCGAAGGATAGCAGGCTCGGTTTGGGCGGTGCAGTTGGTAATGGGTCTTGAGCCGTCCGTAGGCGGGACGTTCTGGCGGTCGTTTTGCCATCGCTGAAGCGATGGGCTATTGTTGTGTGGCCCCTTCCAGGGCCTTCCGCGGGCTGCGCCAGCGGGCGCGCAGGTTGACACCCGCGCCTCCTTTCCTTGGTGTCAATCGAAACGTGGAGGAGAACACCCGTCGGGACGGGCGTGGTAATCTCTCAGGTCACATCGAACGAGCATGCAAAACGTTTCGGAAATCTTTGAAGACATCAAGGCAAACGGCTACAGCATCGTCGAGAACGTGATCCCGGCGGATCGTGTCGACGAGATCCGGCGCGAGGTCGTGGAAGCGCAACGCGCTCACCATGCAGAGGCAGAGGCCGAGTTGGCGAAGATCCGGGCGCGTGGTCACCGCGTGGGCGTGGAAGGCGTCGCGTTGCTAAAACAGGCAATCAACGCAACGCAATGTTTCGCGGATCATCTCGCGGAAGACCGCATCCTCGGTACCGTGGAAGCCTTCTTCGGCCAGTTCGCGCGAATCTCCTGCACGGACTGTGTAATCAATCATCCCGGTAATGGCCGTGGTTACTGGCACGCCGACTGGCCCTACAACGCGACGAACTCGACGCACGTGAAAGCGCCCTACCCGGACGCAATGATGCACATTTCGTCGATCTGGATGCTGACCCGATTCGGCGACGACAACGGCGGCACCTTCGTCCTGCCAGGCAGCCACCGATTCGCTAACAACCCGGCGACCGGCGGTATGTCGGGCATCGACCAGGACGCACCGCACCCACAAGAGCGTCAGGCGATAGGCCCTGCGGGTAGCGTGTTGCTTTACGACAGCCGGCTTTGGCACTCGGTCGCTCCGAATCGCAGCGAGGAGTCACGCGTCGCGCTGATCGTGAGATACGCGCCGTGGTGGTTGAATCTGACTCCCACGATGCGGGGCACGCCCGATCACGAACGCATGGTGCTCGAAACCGGCGGCAAGAACTATGACGCAATTCCGATTCGCAGGGAGATCTTCGACCGCCTGCCGGAGCGCGTTAAGCCGCTCTACCGCCACTGGGTGACGGACTAACTTCTCATCGGCGATGTCGCCTCTCGATTACATCGTCATCGCGGTTTATGTAGCGGGGATCACGCTCGTCGGGCTCGCCGCGTCGCGCCGCAAGCAAACGTCCATCGCGGAATACTTTCTCGGGAATCGGAGCGTGCCGTGGCTGGCTGCCTCGGCCTCGATGGTCGCGACGGGGATCAGTGCGAAGAGCCTGATCGGCCTGCCGGGGCTTTCGTACACGAATGATCTGACCTATCTGCAGATGTATATCGTGTTGCCGCTGGCTGCACTGATCGCGGCGACGCTGTTTCTTCCCTTCTACAGCCGCATCAAGATCACGTCCGCCTATGAATACCTTGGGCGGCGGTTCGGGCACGGCGTGCAGTCGTACGCGAGCTTGATCTTTCAGATTGAGACGGCACTTATCCTGGGAACCGTGATCGCGGCACCGGGTCTTGTGATGTCAGAGGCGACGGGCATGTCGTACAACGTGGCCGTGGCGATCCTGCTGGTGGCGACGTTGCTCTATACCTCGATCGGCGGGATGCGAGCGGTGATCTGGACTGACGTCGTGCAGTTCTTTGTTTTCGCGGCAGTACCGGTGGGGCTGCTGATCTATACCGTCTCGACGGCGGAAGGCGGGCTTTCAGCGCTGATCACAACCGCCGCCGAACATGACAAGCTGCGGGTGTTTAATTTTTCGTTTGACTTCACCGAAGAGATCACTTTTTGGGCAGCACTGGTGAGCATGTTGTTCTGGCACACGGGCAACCAGAGTGTAAATCAGGTACTCATCCAGCGCTACATGACGACGTCGTCACAGCGGGACAGTCGCCGGACGATCTTGCTGAGTAGCGTGGGAATTCTCGGGTTGTGGATTATCTTCCTTTGTGTAGGGATTCTGTTGTTTTCACACAACACGCTGTATCCGGGGAGCATCCCGGAAGGCACACAGCCGGACCGGGTGTTCACAGCATTCGTGATGGCGGTGATGCCGGCGGGGCTGAAGGGTGCCTTTATCGCCGCTGCGTTCGCGGCGGGGATGTCGACGTTGAGTTCGATGCTGAACTCGATGGGTACGGTCACGCTGGTCGATGTTTGGCAACTGCACTTCGACGATGGAGCGAACGAGCTGGCGTGGTTGCAGCGGGCACGCATCCTGACGTTGGTCTGGGGTGCGTTCAGTTTTGTGTCGGCTCTCTATGTATTGCAGTTCGGCACGGTCATCACGGCGGGTATTAAGCTGGGCAGTGTGATTACGGGCGCGTTGTTGGGGATGTTTCTGTTGGGCATCTTTGTGAAGCGCGCTGGGGCTGTGTCGGCGGTGACGGGTTCGGTGCTCGGCATGGGGAGCGTTGTCGCGGTGATGGCTGCGTCGGAGATTTCGTGGTCGTGGTATTGCGGGATCGGGACGGTGGTGACGTTTGCGTCGGGGTACGTAACGAGTTTGTTGTCAACGCCAGCAGTTTGCCCGGAGGGCCTTTCGTACGAGGTGCTGCGGGACGATGGATTCGGGCGGCCCCATGATCGAGGTTGACCGTCGCTCGTTGCTGAAGCGCTTCGGGTTGGGAGCGCTGGCTCTCGCTGGCGCGCGTAGGGAAAGCGCAGGATCGAATCCCCCGAAACACGTCGTGTTTCTGCTTGCCGATCAACTACGCGCGGACTGTCTTGGCTGCTATGGCAACCCAATCGTCCAGAGCCCCCATATCGATGGTCTGGCGCGCAGAGGTACGCGGTTTACCTCGGCGTTTGCGCAACATCCACAATGTGTGCCGAGCCGCTCCGCTATGCTCACCGGGCGTTATCCGCATGTGAATGGGGCGACGTCGAACTACACGGCCATGACGCCCAGCGAGCGGACCTTTCCCGAGGAGTTGCGTTCGGCCGGATACCGCAGCGTTGCGACGGGGAAGCTACATATCTTCGCTGACAAGGCTCGCGCTGCGTTTACGGAAACGATGCTGAGCGGCGGACAGCGGTCTGGAGCGATCTCGGCGGAAGTTCTCGGTGATGGCTATGTGAATTGGATGAAGGAGCACGGACACTGGCCGGCGCTCGAGAAAGCGTACCGGCAGCGCACATACCCTGCGTACAAAGAAAACTTTCAGGCCCACGTTAGCCCGCTCGATCCGGAAGTTTACGTTGACGGTTGGGTCGGGAACCGAAGTGTTGAGTACATCCAACAACAGCCGGCGGATGAGCCGCTGTTTCTGTTTGTCGGTTTCCCCAATCCGCACAACCCGTTCGAGCCGCCCGAACCGTATGTCTCGATGTACGACCCGGCCGAGATGCCGATACCGGCCAGCTTTCGCGAGGACTTAACGTCGAAGCCTCCGCGGCAGTTGGCCTACAAACGGCGCGGCAGGCGTGGGTATGACTATGAGCAACTCAGTGAGGCGCAGCTTCGGCGCGTGATCGCGTACTACTACGCGTCCATCACGTTGGTCGACGATCAGGTCGGCAAGATCGTGCAGGCGCTCGATGATCGAAGGATTCTGGACGATACGCTGATCGTGTTCTCATCGGACCATGGCGAGTTTCTCGGCCGGCATGGCCTGCTACAGAAGGGTATCGACGAATTCCCGATGCTCTACGACGATCTGATCCACGTGCCGCTGATCATCGACGCGCCGGGAGCTCCGGGCGGACGTGTTGTCGGTGCGTTGGTGGAGACGATGGACATCTGCCCGACGGTGCTTGACTGGGCCGGGCTAGAAGTTCGCGCTGATGTGCAGGGCCACAGCCTCCTTCCATCAGTCATGGGCGAAGCGACGCCCAACCGGCGGTTCATTTTGTCTCAAAGTGGTGCGGTCAAGGCGCTGCGAGGTCGGCGTTTCAAGCTTGTCCACTACCCCGGTCAGCCGTATGGAGAGCTCTACGATCTGGCCGACGATCCGGGTGAAGTGCGGAACCTGTATGACAGTCCGTCTCATCGGGGCAAACGGGAAGAGATGACCAGGCTGCTTGTCGATCACTTGATTGCAAGCGAGAGTCCTCGCCAAGGGGAGTCATTGCGAGGGCCTGCTTATTGGCGTATGCAGTACCGGATTCCGTTTGAGGATGACGCGAGAGAGAGCGAAGAAGGAGCCAATGAACCACAAGCGTATGAGCATTGATCGGCGAATGTTCTTGTCCACGTCAGCCGTTGCCGCTGCCGCGATGTCGAGCGGCGCGCAGGCAACAGCGGCGGGTGCAGTTGGCGAGAAGTATTCAATGACGGTGTGTCCGTGGACGGCTGAGAACCCGCGGCACGATCACCAGCAGATCTTTCCGTTGAGCAATGGTTGGCTGCTGTTGGTGTGGTGCGAATACTACGTGAAGAAGCCGTCACGGATACTGCGGTCGCCGTATTCCACCGACGGAAGTAGCGACGCCGCTCCGTGCCGCATTTGTGCGCGCGTTTCGACTGACCGGGGTCGGACATGGAGCGGCAAGATCACGATGCAGGACAACTTTGGGGCGGATAATGTGAAGCATCCGAACCTGCTGCGCCTGCCGTCAGGTGAGATCCTTTTCTCGTTTACCGTACGCGACCTTGGCAAGCAGACCTTAAAGGTTTACCTCAAGCGATCGAGCGATGAATGCGAGACCTGGACGGAGCCCGAACAGATCTCGCCGGAGGGTGGCGTCTACTTCACGAATGCCGACCACAATCTATTGCATAGCTCCGGGCGAATCATCCTGCCATGCCATTGGGGAAAGTTCTACGGGCGTGGCGATCACTACAACGCCTTCTGCCTGTATTCGGACGACGAGGGCCGGACGTGGCAGGCGAGCCGAAAGAAGGTCGATCTTCCGAAGCGCGGCGCCGAAGAGCCGGGAATCGTCGAGTTAAACGATGGCTCGCTGTTGTCGATGATGCGAACGACGCTTGGGAAGGTCTACCGTTCGGTGTCGACGGATCGCGGCGAAACGTGGTCCGACGCGGAGGCGACCGACTTGCCCTCGCCTTCGTCGGCGAACTGCATCAAGCGCATCCCGAAGACCGGCGATCTCGTATTTGTCTGGAACAATGCCACGCCGGAGGCTTTGGCGATCCCGGGCGCTACGAGCTATCACCATCCTCGGAATCCGCTGACGGCGGCGATCTCTAAGGACGAGGGCCGGACCTGGCGGAACCTCAGAGACGTCGAGCGGCGCGAGGGCTATGTGAGTGGCTATCCGTCGATCTCATTCGTCGGCGACGAGGCGCTGGTGACGTACTATCACTCGTCGCGGTCGATGTCTCGCGATACGGAGCTGCAGTTGAAGATCTTCGACACAGAATGGTTCTACGGGTAAAGGAAAGCATTGCTGGAAGCTCGCTTAGGGGGGCTCGTGATGGGCGTCTGTAGGTACGGTAGGCATGACAGACACGAAGCGCTGACGATCGCTACAATAGCGTTAAGCGACGACATTTTTCACGAATCTGTGTCCCAAAACGGTCACGGCATACCCCGCCGAGGCCCTGCCAGTCAACGGGAATACTCGCAGGTTTCTTGAAGTCACGCAAGCGGAGGTGGCGGAACTGGCAGACGCGCTAGCTTGAGGTGCTAGTGGGAGAAATCCCTTGGGGGTTCGAGTCCCCCTCTCCGCACCAATTAATTCAATAACTTACGGCCCTTTCTAGAAGTGCGCTTACTGCACCGGTGTGCCTTTGGTGTGCCAATAGTGTGCCAACTCTGATCTTCCTGCACGGATTCATCCGCGTCCTTCCGGCGCATGTATTCAGCCAGTTTGCGTCCTGCGTCCCGGATGTCCCGCTCGTTCACGATGTTGTAGCGATCGAAAACGGAGTGGCTCTTGTGGCCCGAGATAAGCATCGCGACCCGTTCGGAGACTCCCGCTCGAACCAGGTTTCGGATTCCGGTGCGGCGCAAGTCGTGGAAGAGCTTCGCGGGGCGCTCGTTCTCAAAACCCCATAGGCTGCGGACCGGCTTCTCTGCTCGCGTTGCCGCTGCCTTCGCCGCCGCCTCCCACGGCTCCCGGAAGTCCCCACGGACACGTTCACCATCCCGGAAGAAAACCCAAGGACAATCCGGATAGCGCTCATCCCTCACTTGCCGCTGGAAGGCGAGCGTCTCATAAAACTCCCCGTCTAGGGGAACTATTCGCGCCTCATCGTTCTTCGTCTCGCCTGGATTGAGGCGAACCAAACGCTCAGCCAGATCAACCTGCACCAACTTGAGCGCCAGGATCTCACCTTTCCGGCAGCCCGTGTAATAGCCGAATGTCAACACGGGCCGCAGGTAGTCGGGAAGCTCCTGCCGCATGGCACCGAACTCGTCATGCTCAAAGAAACCGGCTCGTGGCGGTGCTTCGTCCAGTTTGGGAATCTTGAGCACGTTGAACACTTTCGGTGGACCCGCTTCGCGTCCGAGGTTCAGTGAGCGGCGGAAGAGTGTGAACTCCCTGTTGATCGTGCCGTTGGCGACACCCTTGGAGTGCCGATGCTGAATGTAGCGATTCAGTAGATCGCTCGTGAGCTTGGCGGCGCGTACGTTGCCGAAGAACGGCCGCAGATGCTTCTCCACCACAATGGAGGCCCAATCAAGGCGTTTGCCGTTAACGTCGTAGTCCCGCACGAGGTCGTCGAAAAGCACACCCATCGTGATCTTCGACGGCTCGGCAAACGTGCCCAGATCCCTATCGCGTAAAGCCGCCGACAGGTACCGCTCCGCATCCTTTTTGTTGCCGTTGACGGTGTGGCTGAAGTATTGCCGCTTGCCCGTCTGCGGATCCCTCCCCATGAAGATCCTGACCAGCCATTTCCGGTCACCGCGCTTGATAAGTTGTCCTGGCATCTTCGGTCCTCCACCGTACTATCTGGCTTACTGCCGCCTTAGCATCTGATTCACAGCCCAGCCGTGCCAGCGCCCACGGCTCCGCGTCGGTACGTCTTCCTCGTTCAAGCTTCGGGCGATGCCATCAAAGCCCATTCCTTGCGTCCTGAGTTCCTTCATGCGTTCGATGGCACGCCGCTCAGCCTGAGTCCTGCCGAAGGGTTTGCGGCCTTGACGGCGGCCCTTCTTGGCCCGCTTTCGAGCGGAGCGGAAAGCATAGCGTCAGGACAGACCTCGGTACCAGTAAGGCACCGAGGTCAGCCGGTACTTCTCAGACGGCAGCTGCGCATCTGTGCAGCAGGCACGCGCCGCGGGCTAGCTCTTGTTTAGGCTGATCTGGGTAGAACCCGTGCTGGTCAAGCCTATGACAAGGTTGTCGAACCTTAGCCCGGCAGATCAATTATGCCTGAATGGATCATGCGATCCAAGCTGCTCAATCAAGGGAGGCTTGATCGTAGTGGGCGCTACATCCCGACGCTCCCCGCGAACACCGGACGTTCCGCCGTCTTGACAATCGCAAGGATGGCCGGTACGACGTAGGCCATCTTCGCGAGCTTCTTCGCGGATTCGCGGCGGCTGATCTGCTCCGCCCCGGTGTTAGGTTTCTTCTGTTCTTCCCGGATACTCATAGTGTTTTCTCTGGCTCTCCTAGCAGTAGAGTCAACCAAACCCACGGATGGACACATCCATCGCCCGTCGAACCCTCTGGGCGATGTTCCGCGCGGTTATACCAAGAGAGGCCCCGCAATGCGCAACGGTGTTAAGCGATGCCGGATCAGGCGCACAGCCGTCAGAGCGAAGTGCCGAGCTACATACCGGAAGTCAGGAGGCTGACAGATAGGCAGCCCGATAGGGGGCGCTCCTGGCGCCGCCCCCTCCCAGCCCGTCGGAGGCACAGACAACACGATGAGACAGTCTGATTTCGTTTGTCGCTTGAGTTCGGAACAACGATCTAGAGGCGCGAAGCGCGTCTATTCGGAGTCTGATGCAACAGGCGTCGGAAATGGAAGCGGCTAGTGATACCGAGCAGTCTCAGGCTTAGCAGCCACTCTTTGACGCGACTAGACAGGAACAGGGATGGGGTTCCTTGCGGTGATCTGTCGGAATCGTTCCATTGCGCCACCCGCTGAAGCGAGCTATGCTGCGCTCGGGATGCGCACTCTTGGCCAGAGCCTTCTCGTCGCGGTGCTGCTGGCCGTCGGTATGGGCACGCTGGCCGCGCAAACCGACGTCGAGGCGCTCAGAGCCAAAGCCAAACAGGGAGATGCCAGCGCCCAGTTCAGTCTCGGACTCATGTTCGCCAATGGGCAAGGCGTCCCGCAGGACTATGCAGAAGCCGCGAAGTGGGTTCGCATGGCCGCCGCGCAGGGAGCAGCAAAAGCGCAGTATCTCCTCGGTGCCATGCACTACAACGGCCTAGGTGTCCCAAAAAGCTACGCCGAAGCCGTCAAGTGGTACCGCATGGCGGCCGAGCAGGGATACGCCGCAGCCCAGTACAACCTCGGCTTGATGTACGGCCTCGGCCGAGGCGTCCCCCAGGACGACGCCGAAGCCGTCAAGTGGTACCGCATGGCGGCCGAGCAGGGAAACGCCGTGTCCCAGTTCAACCTCGGCTTCAGGTACGTCAGCGGCCAAGGCGTTCCGCAGGACTATGCCGAAGCTATCAAGTGGTACCGGATGGCCGCTGAGCAAGGGTACGTCGATGCTCAGTTCAATCTCGCTGTGCTGTACTACCACGGCCAAGGCGTCCCGCAGGACTACGCCGAAGCCGCCAAGTTGTATCGATTGGCTGCTGAGCAGGGAGACACCGGAGCCCAGTCTATGCTTGGCTTCATGTACTACAACGCCCAAGGTCTCCCGCAGGACTATGCCGAAGCCGCCAAGTGGTATCGGATTGCCGTCGAGGAGGGACACTCCGACGCCCAGTACGGCCTTGGGATCATGTACTACAACGGCCAAGGCGTCCCGCAAGACTATGCCGAAGCCGCCAAGTTGTATCGATTGGCTGCTGAGCAGGGAGTTGCCAAAACCCAGTACGTCCTCGGATTCATGTATGCCAATGGCCAAGGTCTCCCGCAGGAAGAGGTGCGAGCGCTCAAGTGGGCGAACGTAGCAGAGTCCAGAAGTTCAAAAGGTGAAGGCGTTGAAAGTTCCGCCAAAGAACTAGTTGAGAATTCCGCAAACGAACTAAGAGGAAAACTGACCCAGCAAATGACTCCCGAGCAGATCGCCGAAGCCCAGCGCCTCGCCCGCGAGTGGAAGCAGAAGACGTGGGATGAGTTGAAGAAGGAGCTGGAGGCGGAGGATCGCTGACATGGACGTTCACAGGATCCGGGAATGCGAAGCATGTTCTACCGCGGCCTCGTGGTGACGTTGCTCACACTCTCTGTGGGGGGGCACCCTCGTTGGGCAGACGTATATTGAATCGCTCAGAGTCAAGGCTGAGGCCGGTTCCTCCGTAGCCCAGTTGAGACTCGGCATCATGTACGGCGAGGGCCTAGGTGTCCCGCAGGACTACGCCGAAGCCATCAAGTGGTTCCGCATGGCGGCCGAACAGGGATACGCCTCCGCCCAGTACAGCCTCGGCTTGATGCACGGCCTCGGCCGAGGCGTCCCCCAGGACGATGCCGAAGCCATCAAGTGGTATCGGCTCGCCGCCGAGCAGGGATACGCCCACGCCCAGGGCAACCTCGGCGTCATGTATGCCAACGGCGAAGGCGTCCCGCAAAACTACGCCGAAGCCATCAAGTGGTATCGGCTCGCGGCCGAGCAGGGATACGCCGCAGCCCAGTACAACCTCGGCTTCAGGTACGACAACGGCAAAGGCGTCCCGCAGGACTTCGTGCAGGCGCACAAGTGGGTGAACCTAGCTGCGTCTCGATCGAACATGTTCGGCGAAATCAGAGAACAACTAGGGAAGCAAATGACTCCCGACCAAATCGCCGAAGCTCAGTGCCTCGCCCGCGAATGGAAGCCGAAGACGTGGGATGAGTTGAAGAGCGGGCTGTAGGTTGCCCTTCCCCAGTTTGCTCTCCCCCCTCCTGGCGTCTACCAGCCAACTCCATCGTTGCGCCGAAAGCTCGGCAAAGCTATTATTGTCCTCGGGATGTGTACACTTGAGGTACTAGGATTCGATGGCTAGCTTCTGTACCTCGTGCGGCAAGCAGATATCCGAAGAGTTCAGCGTATGCCCGTATTGCGCCAAGCCGGTAGCTCGTGATTCACAGCCGGAGTCGTCACCAGTAGAACCGACAGCGCCCCCGACATCCCCGACGGTGGGCGACACGAAGAAACCCTGGAGGCCGCGCGGTTGCTCGGGCGCGATCCTCGTTGTATTAGTGCTCTTCCTCGTCTTTTTCTTCATCGGTTCGCTGTTCGACTCCAGTAAACCAACCGACGCACCGAGCACTACGGAACGTCCAGAAGCCTCAAGGACGGTAAGCCTAAACGTGGACGCTCGGCTTGAGAGATCATAAGTCACGGTGAGCGGGACAACCGACCTTCTTGACGGCGCCGTTGTTCGTTGCGAAGTGTCATTTCAGGGGCCGGTACGATCGGTTGCGCGTGTGGGCGCGGACTTGATCCTCGTACCAACCGCGGTCATGTAAGGGTATGTGGTTGCCGTTGGCACCGTAGAGTCGGTTCTCTTCGGCGTCGTTACCGGCGTAT
>Ga0315336_1001887_pt1 | contig 35804 bp, 31 predicted proteins | sample ASW5metaG_FD_204512 | JGI IMG/M metagenome (GOLD analysis project Ga0315336, IMG submission 204512) | Ammonia-oxidizing marine archaeal communities from Monterey Bay, California, United States - ASW #5 | ecosystem: Environmental > Aquatic > Marine > Intertidal zone | place: USA: California... | reverse complement strand
GCCGTAGACGCCGACGGGCTGCCGCTCACCCAGATGACCGCGACGGTCACCACCAGCTCGGGCCACACCCAGGAGGTCACTCTCCACCTCGCCACCGAGGGGCGAGCCGACGGTGTAGCGCAGTGGGTGAGCCACCCGATGAGCGCAGCCGGCACGAAGGCCAACGACACGTTCCCGGTGGCCGCGGGCGAGACCATCACGGCAACGCTGGGCGCGTACGACGCCACCGTCGACACGATCCTCGAGACCAATCTCGATCTCCAACTCCATCTGCTCCACAACGACCTCGAGATGGCGTTGCAGTTCCAGAAAGACCTGCTCAGCGGGTATCTGGCCGGCACCGAGGGATTCCACGACGACCCCGATGTGGCCTACAACGTCGAGCGCCTGCAGGAAGGAATCCACACCGCCGAACAGGGCCTCGCCCACTTCGACGACGCCGGCCTTCCCGCCGCGCGGATCGGGCGGGCCGAGTACTACCTCGAGCATCTTCCGCTCCAGCGCCAGAACCTGCAGTTCTTGGCCGACGGCAAGCGGCTCATGTCGCCGTTCTCCGAAGACATCCGTCAGATCACCACGCTGAAGCATCAGGAGTCGCTGCTCAGCTTCTACCAGAGCGACGTGACGATCCGAGAGCACGGCGGCAGCGTGGTGGGCGACGCCCAGAAGTACGGCGAGTTCGTCAAGGGCAACGCCATCGGGCGTTCGTTCGACGACATCTCCGAAGGCATCCTCTTCGGCAGCTACGACGCCATCGTTGGTCATACCGAGATGTCGTGGATGTATCCACTGCTCTCCCTTGTCGTCACCGGCGAGGCCACCGATCATCTGGGCAGGAGGCTCAGCGCCGGAGAGACCGCGGGCCTCGTCGCCCAGGCCGGGTTCGCCGCCGGCGGGAAGCTGCTCGGCGGGCTCGAGCCCACCGGGCGAGTCACGAAAGACGGCCGAGGCCTCGACACGTCGCTGATCAAGGAACACGGCCTCGCCGCGATAAGCGCAGTGCTCGACGACCAGCAGGCGCTGGCCGGCAACAAGCCGGTGAACCCAGTACGCGGCCCCGATGTCGACCCTTCGAAGCCGGTGACCAGCAGATTCGGCGGACGGCTCAAGAAAGCGGGCGCGGCCGTGGCGGTCGGCGTGATCGCGGGCGGGGGAGCCTTGGTGCTCACCAACGGCGACGACGCTCCGGCCGACACCGCCCCGCCCGATGAGGTTGCATCGGACGAGCCCACCGCGGCCGAGGAGCTGGGGCTGCCGCCCTTGCCCGGCGACCCGACCGGCCCGGATGACGCCACGCCCTTGCCGCCGGCACCGACCGACGGTGGTGGCGGCATCAGCGACGAGCTCCAAACGGAGATAGACGGAATCGCTGAAGGCCTCGACGACCTGCCGGCTCCCGTGGGTCCCTCGGTCGCCGATCTCATGGATCAGCTGCCGCCCTACGAAACGAGCGAGGACGAGTGGCTCCGCAGCGGCGGCGGCTCGCTGCAGATCGAGTACACGTACGTGGTCGACTGGAAGGCGCCAATTGTGCTGGACAACGGCATCATCTACCCCGGTGGCACCTTCGAGGTCCCGTCGACCTTCAGCCGGGAACTCATCATCTTCGCCGAGTGCGACGGTGACGATTGCCGCTACTTCACCGAGCTCGAAGCGGGCGAGATTCTCGACTTCGAGGTAGACGGCCTCTCACTCGTCGGCTCCACGCCCGTCATCACCGAGTTCTGCGACCGCACCATCTTCATCATGCTCAACGTGTCGGATCTCCAGACCATCAACAATCGCCTCGTGCCCGACGCAGTCATCGGCGGCCGCATCGAAACTGGCACGTGTGAGACAGAGGTGTACCGTGAGATCACGTACAACGGGGGCTACGACTACGTAGGTTCCTTTGCCGATCAGTAGGCCGATCAATGAGGTGCCGCCTCGATGCTGTCGATCTCGAGCGACGAATTCGCCGCCGACGCTGATCGCTTTGTCGACGACCTGAACCAGGGTGTGCCAATCGCCGTCGCCCTCGAGGCGGCCAACGACGTGAATCACCATCCGGCCGTGGTCGAATGTGGTACTCGCATGCTCCGCGAGACCGGCTCTGTCGACATGAAGCAACTCGCCCAAGACGCCGGTCTCAGCCGCGCGTCGCTCTACCGCTACTACCCGGACAAGTCGAAGGTCGAGGCGGAAGTGGCTCGCATCGGCATCGAAGGGATGATGGCCGCCAGCCGCCACGCCCGCGGCGTCGCCGACAAGTTCCGGTGCTCGGCCCGCTATCTCGTGGCCAACCCCGGCGAGGCCGCCGCCATCTTCCCCTTCGCCGCAATGGTTTCGGTGAGCGTTCTCGGTGCGGTGGTCGAAACAATCACCGGAGACGAAACCTGCTCGCCGCTGATTGTCGGCATCGCGGCCATGGCCGCCACGCCCGGCCGACTCGACGGCGACGAAGCGGTGCTGCTGCGCTACATCGACGAGTGCGCCGACACCCTGCGGTGACCACGATCTAGCCTCGCCCCATGCACCGCACGCGGCTCTGGGGCAGCCTCCTGGTCGTTGCCGCGCTCGCCAGTGCGTGCAGCGATGACCCGGCTGCGGGCACCGATCCGCCCACTTCCGACGCCCCATCGTCGGTCGCACCCACCGTTGCGGCTCGCGGGGCCTGCGAGACCCGAGAGAAGGAGCCGGTGCCGGTGGAGGGTGAAGGAGGTCTCGACATCCCGCCCCTGGATGCGTTGTTCAGTCACGGCGTGACGTTCGCCCGCGTGTCGCTCACCTTCGAGGAGCGGACGTCGATCAGCGGGTCTTCGGACGCCCTGGTGTTCAGAGCCGAGCTCGACGAGGTTCTCTTGCCGTCGGCCAAGGACGACGCGGTCCCGACCGAGTTCCGTGTTCTGACGACGATCGACGCCGATCTCTGTCCCGACGAGCGCATTCTCGACCCGGGCGTCTCTGCCGTCGCCACGATCGATCAGTTCACCCTCCTCGCTCGGCCCGACATCGATTGGTGGCTCGCCACCGCATGGCTCGACACTGAAGCTGCCGACTATGTCTCGCCGATTCAACCCTCGGCCGACGACCTGTCCGAGCTGTATGGCGCCTATGACCGGGCCGACTTGCCCGAGGCATCGCGTACCGAGATCCAGCTCGCCTGGGCAGCGGAGCGGCGGGCGTTTCAGCTCGTCCGGGGTGCGGAGGAGAACAGTCTCTACGGGCCGATCGAGCTGGCGTTGGGTGCGCATCACGACCAACTGGGCGAGATCCATCTCGACCGGTCCGCGTGCGGCACGCAACTCGCCCTCGTGGATGAGGAAGAGCGAGCAGCGCTCGTGCTGACTCCCGCCACACAGGCTCTCGCGATCTCGGGCGACCTTCCGGCTCGATCGGCAGCGGTCGGTGGCTCGTGGAACATCCAGGTGTTCCTGGGAACGAACCTCCTCGAGGGATGGTGCAGCGACATCGTGATCGAGAACCCGACCGCGCACACAGACCACATCTGGCCGGCAACCGCCGGTGAGGTGGAGTTCTTCGGCCCCACCAACGGGGTGGCGGTCGTGCGGATTACCGGGCTGGTTGTCGAACCGCCCAACGGTGTGCCGTACCAGTTCGACGACCTCGAGATCCGCCACAACTGCTGGCTGTGTGTGATCGGCTGACGGGCTCAGTCCTCGGCCTGCTGATGGTCGAAAATCGACGTGTAGGTGCCACGAAACCAGTCGGGCGCGGCGGGCATCGAGCGACCTCCCACAGTGAGCGTCGACGGCGCCGAGCCGCGGATGAGTCGATGGGCATTGCGGCCCGCCTTGCCGTTCGTTCCCACCCCCAGCAGCGGGTATGAGTCGCCGCGCGAGTACGTCTGCAGCAGCAGCGGCCGCATGCGGTCCGATGCGTTGGCCGCGGATCCGTGAACCGCGCAACAGTTGTGGACGGTGACGCTGCCGGCCGGGCCCATCAGGTAGTCGGCGGTCTCCACGCTCGCCCGAGGCACATCCTCGTCTCTGATTGACCCGTTCCAGCGTCCATCAGGCGAGGTGAGGTCGTACAACTCCCCGGCGTGGCTGCCGGGCACGATCCCCATCGGCCCCATCTCGGTGTCGACGTCGCAGAGGTAGACCCCGATCGTGAGCGGAGAGAAGTCGGTGTGGGGCCAGAACTGGATGTCCTGATGCCACTTCACCTCCTCGCCACCGTCGTTCCACTTGATGTTGAGTTTCGAGTGATGGAAACGCACGTCGGGGCCGAGCAGCGCTTCGGCGAGGTCGACCACCGGTCCGTCGAGGCTGAACTCTTCGAACGTCGGATCGAAGTCGACCGGTGAGTTGATCCGCCGCAGCCTCGGCTGCTCGGGGGAGTGATCAGGCTCGCGATCGAAACGAATATCGCTCGACTCGGCAGTGCGAGATTCCTCAACCAGAGCGGCCATCGCCGCAGTGAGCCGGTCGAGCCAATCTTGCCCGACATAGGACTCGAGCAGCAGGTAGCCATCGGTCTCGTAGCGCTCGAGTGCGCCAGGAGGTAGCTCGACTGTCATGCGCGGAACCTACTGGAGCGACGACGCGGGCGCGTCGCCCGCCGTCATTCGATCTCGGAACCGTCGGGTCGGAAGGTGTGCCATAGACCCGTGGGGTCTCGCCAGACGGTGAAGCCCTTCTGTTTGTGTCGGTTGTGTCTGCCGCAGAAGGGCCCACCGTTTCCGGGGTTGGTGACCCCGCCGCTAGCATGGTCGACGCTGTGGTCGATCTCACAGTGACTGGTGGGCACGCTGCAACCAGGCCAAGGGCAGTGCGGATCGGAGAGTTGCGCGGCGAGCCGGGCGCCGCCCGTGAAGCGCCGGGCTCGCCCGAGATCGATGACGACGCTGGCGGCATCAATGACCACACGGCGCAGCTTCGACACGAGCGCGTTGGCCGCGGCTTCGACGGGTTCGAGGCGGGTGCCGTCGAGCGTGCGACACTCGACCTCGCCGGGATCGAGCCGGCGAGGGTCGTCGCCGCCGAGCCGCCGCACCGCTTCGTCGAACGTGGCCTGGTTCCATACGATGTTGTGCACGAAGTCGGCCCCGCAGGCGGTGCCATCGGCGCGCGCGGCGTCTTGGAAGATCTGCCAGAGGGCATCGGCACGACGCTGCGCTTCCGTGCGGGCCAGGTCGGTCACGTTCGCGGAATCGCCGTATTTGGCCTTGGCGTTGTCCCAGTCGGTCAGGCGTTGGGCAGCGACGTAGTGGCGGAAGATCTCGTCGATGTTGGCGCCCTGCATCGCCCCGAACGAGCCCTTCAGCTGCCAACCGAGGTCGATACTGTCTTGTAGAAGTGACGCGTTGCGGGTTTCGTGGCGGATCGTATTGCGCGGTTCGGGCCCGTCCTCATCGGCAAAGCGTTCCCAGTCGCGGACCTCAGTCTCGAAATCAGCGAACGACAACCGGGCCGCCAGCCGCAGGAACCACGCCTGGGCATCGGCCATGTGGTCACGCACCCGCGGATTGGCGTGAATCCGACCCAACAGGTCGAACTGGTCAACGCCCAACTCGCCCGCGCGCAACGCCGCGCCCACGAGCGGCAGCACAGTGGCCATGCGGGCCCCTCGCTCGCGACTGGCCGCGCCGGCTGGCGAAAGCCGACCGCAATGACGGGTCATGGCCTTGGCTGACGCGAACCCATCCGAGCAATAGACGCCTGAGGCCTCCAGGTCTCGCTGTGTCTCGACCTGTACGGCTCTTAGCTTGCGAGAACATGACTCGACGGCTCGTAGCAACGCCGACGCCTCCCTCGCCGATGTCGGCGACACGGAAGCGCCAAGCAGCGCGTCGAGCGCTTCTTCAACCTCCGCCAACTCGCGACCTGTATCGAACATATGTTCGTATCGTAGGAGGAGGGTGTGACATCGACGCATCCGACCGGGAGTCCGTCCTCTCGATTGACACGATCACCGATACCCACTCTGATGTTGGCCACCACTCGGCCAGGAGAAGCGATGCAGCTCGACACACCTGTTCACCGGTCCACTCGATCGACTCGGACTCAGAGGCGCATGGCCGGCGCGACGCTCCTGCTGGTGCTGGCCTTGTTCGCGGCGGCTTGTGGCGACGACAGCACGACGACGGCGGGCGACGAGACAACTACCACCACGGAGGCGGCGACAACCACGGCTGCTCCCGATGACCCCGATGATCCGCCTGACGACACGGTTCCCGACTTCGTGCTGACCGACTCGTTCCGGGGCGTCACCGCCGAGACGATCACGATCGGCTACAGCTCGATCGACTTCGAGTGGCTCAACAACGACTTCAACCTCGACCTCGCGTTCGTGAACAACGCGCCCATCGCTGACGCCATCGCGGCGTGGCACAACGAAAACGGAGGTGTGCTCGGACGCGACATCGTGCTCGTGCACGAGACCTACCTTCCGGTCGGCCCGACCTCAGCCGACGAAGTGTGCGTCAAGCTCACCGAGAACCAAGAGATCTTCGCCGTCCTCGGCGGGTTCGCCGGCCCCGGCGCGGCCGACGTCAACGAGTGCTTCACCGAACTCCACGACACGGTGCTCATTGCGGCCGCGCCGCGAGCTGATCAGGCCGAACGGGCTGGCGGACTCTGGGTCGCGTCCGACATGAGCCTCGATCGACGTAATCCGGCCGTCGCCCGGCTGATGGCCGACGCCGGCGTGCTCGACGATCTCGGCTCGATGGCCGTGATCGCCTCGAACCAGGACGAAGCGGTGCTCGCAGAAGGAATGGCCGATGCCCTGCGAGAGGAGGGTGTGGATGTCGCCTTCTCCGATTTCGTGACGACCACCGGCGACCGCCTCGCCACCGGTGCCGATGTTGGCATCTGGATCGAACGAGCCCGAACCGCGGGCGTGTCGACCATCGTGCTCCTCGGTGAGGGAGAGTTCCGCAACCAGGAGTTCTTTGTCCAGGCGCCCGACTTCACCTACATCATGGGTAACGGTGACGCGATCACCGATTGGCAGAGCATTCCGCCCGAAGGCCTTTCCGCCGAGACTCGAGTCCTCAGCAACAACAACGGCCCGGACGTGGGTGCGTTCGACGACCCTGGGCTGGTCGAGTGCATCGACGTGGTCGAGGAGGCCCTTGGCGTCGAGGTGCTCGCCACGAGCCAGCTGCCCGAAGGTGATCCCAACTACTTCTCCGGCACGGTCGGCGTCTGCCGCACGTTCTCGCTCTTCGTTCAGATTGCTGAAGCCGCGGGTCCCGATCTCACCAACGACTCGTGGATCGCGGCGCTCGACAACGTGCCCGATCTGTCGCTCCCCGGCTACACGTTCGCGTCGCTCAGCTCCGACAAGGTCGACGCCCGGGACCAGTTGGTGCTTGTCGAGTTCAACCTTGCGACGCTGAGCTTCGACCCCATCTCAGAGCCGATCGACGTCGGCTGAGCGGGTCACCGCTGGGCGGTGATCACTCAGACCCGAGGCGGTCGTCGAACCGATACGTCGACATGGATTCGACGTCGTTGTCGTGGATCACGAACTGATCCTCGAGCTTCACGCCCTGTCGCGTCTCGGGGTCGCCGACATAGCTCTCGACGCAGATCACCATGCCGGGTTCGATCGTTCCGGGGAGGGGATACGGCTCCTCGCCGAGCCTCGGCACGTTGGGATGGCCGCCGGCGAGACCCAACCCGTGGGCGAGTTGGTAGTAGCCGTACCGGACGTAGGGCTCGGGAACATCGAAGGCGAGCGCCGCGAATTCCTCGAAGGTCCGGCCCGGACGGAGGTTGGCGGCGTTGTGTCGGAGCTGGGCTCGGGCCAGCCGGTAGAGGGCCCGTTGACGCTCGGTCGGGGCGCCCGAACCGCAGAGGAAGGTTCGCGAGAAGTCGACGGAGTAGCCGCCGACCGCCACCGCGTCGGTGTCGAAGCAGACGAGATCACCGTCGGTCATGACGTGTTCGCTTGCCTCCTGGAAATACGGAAACGTCCGCACGCCGGCCTGAAGGAGCCGCGTGACGACGAGCTCTCCGCCGCCGGCGACCAGCGAACGGAAGAATTCGGCCCAGACCTCCTGTTCCGTCCGGCCCGGCGCGACGGCAGCCTCGAGGGCCCGGGTGGCCTCTTCCGTTGCGACGACGGCCCGTCGCATCGCTGTCACCTCGCTCGGCTGCTTGATCGCCATCGCCTGCTGCATCACAACAACGCCGTCGGTTGTGGTCACGCCCCTTGCCCGGAGGGCATCGACGACGGGCACCTCGAGCCGGTCTATGGCGAGAGACGCGGTCGACGAGCCGGATGCATCCAGGAGCGCACCGATCTCGGCCGCGAACTCGGTGATCGCGGCAGCAGGGTCGATGCGTTTCTTGGCCGACAGGGGCGGTGCCTCGCGAAACTCGTCGACGTGGCGCGCCGCGGCGGTCACATGTTCGCATCCGCCGAACTCCCACAGAATCGTCGGTCCGTCGGCGATCACGAGCGCGAGTCGATCCGGGCCGGTCAGCCCGTGCACGAGCATGTTTCGCGTGCCTGTCGCGTACCGGATGCTGAACGGGTCGGCCGTCAGCAGTGCCTTCACGCCGGCTGCGGTCATCGTGTCGTGGAGCCGGGCGCGACGTTCGGTCACGAGGCCATCTGGATCGATGCTCATCGGATGAGACCGTCGGCCCCTAGCGGCCCTCGGGCGGCAACGAGATGCGCTTCCGTGACGCGGCCGTAGACCTGCCGTGTCCGATCGACGGGACCGATCACGCCCGGTCGATCGGCAAATGAGAGAACGAGGGTGAGTCGATCGACGTCGCCCTCGACCTCGGTGACGCGGTGGAGTGCGTAGCGGCCGAGAAAGACGGTGAGCGTGCCTCCGGCGCCGTTGAACGACTGCACGCCGGCGTGGTCGCCCTCGACAACGGCGCGGAGCCCGTCGAGATTCTCGTCGCCTGGGCATCGCAGGCCGGGAACGTACTCGAACACTCCGCCCCGTTCGGCGGGTTGCACGCCGATGGTCACGACGAACTCGTTGGTGTCGTAGTGCCAGCCATATTGGCCGCCCGGTGGAAGCACGGTGGCGACGAGTCCGGCCAAGGGGTCGGCGTATTCGAAGACGCGGTCGCGCCCGAGACACGCGGCGATGAATTCCTTGAACCCGGGTGCGACGTAAAGGCGCTGGGCCACCGAGTGTGGGGGCAACATGTCCCGCGTGACATGGCCGGCCGCCCACCGGGAGGTGGGCGTGGCATCCGACGCGTCACCATCGCGGGCGTAGGCCGTCCGATGATCTTCCGAGATCGCGACGAAGGGGCGCAGCGCGCCGAGCTCGGACCGAAGCGCAGCGATGCCGGCCGGTCGTAGAAACCCGCTGAGGGCAGCCGCGCCGTCGGCGTCGAGCCTGGTGTGCACGTTCGCGACCGCACGGGCCCACGCGGGGGAGTGCGGGCGATCGATCGGATAGCGGGTGAGATCGACGAGGTCGTCGAGGCGACCGGTCTCGGGGTCGGCGAAGACGGGCAGGGACAAGGGCACCTCCGGGGTACGAGTCGTGATGCGCAACTCAAACAAGCGACCCCTTCATGTGTCCAATGAATCACGAAGCCCGGTTAACATGAATACAGCTCATGTCACCGACTGTCCCGCTCCGTCTCGACCTCCGCCACTACGAGACCATCGTGGCGATTGTCGACCACTCCACGATGACCGCTGCGGCCCAACAACTGTCGATCTCACAGTCCGCGATGAGCTATCGTCTGGCCGAGGCCGAGAAGCGGCTCGGCGCCCTGCTGTTCTCTCGGAGCCCCGACCGCCGGCTCACGCCGACCGGTCACGGTCTTGCCGTGTACCAGGCGGCGTCGCGAGCGATCAGCGAACTGCAGCGCATCGAGAACTCTGTGGTGGTCGCGTCGTCGGCCGTCGAGGCGACCATCCGGATCGGCGTCGGCGGCTACGAGGCCTACCACTGGTTTCCCGCCTTTCTCGATCGCCTCCGACGCGAACGGCCAGAGATCGAACTCGATCTTGTCGTCACCGGCGACTCGATCGAATCGGCCCTCGGGGCCCGCACGGTCGACCTCGTCATCGCGCCGGGTGCACCGGAGGGCGACCTCGCGTTGGTGCCGGTCGTCGACGACGAACTCGTGGTCGTGTGCGCCCTGGGTCATCCACTTGCCGCGGCGACGTCGCTCGATGCCGGCGACCTCGCGGACGAGACCGTCCTCACCTACAACGCCCACCCGAGCCCCGGCTTCGAGTACGAGCGGTTCGTTCGTCCGTCGGAGGTCACGCCGCGGATCGTGCGGGTGGTTCGCCAGACATCGGCGATCATCGAGCTCGTCGCCGCTGGAGTCGGCGTGTCGATCCTCTCTCGATGGGCGATCAGCCCGTCGGTCGATGCCGGACGCGTTGCGACGGTCCGTTGCGGTCCTGAGGGCCTCGCCATCGCATGGCACGCCGCCCACCGTCCGAGCGACGCACTCGCCGCCGAGGTCGCTGAGCGGCTACGGGTCCACCTGGCCGACCCGGGTCGCGACGAGAGATAGAGAGCGGGTGACGAGAATCGAACTCGCATCATCAGCTTGGAAGGCTGAGGTTCTAGCCGTTGAACTACACCCACGGTTGAGAAGACACTATCGGCCGACTGCGGACGGTCGGCGCGCCGTTAGGCTTTCCGGCAATGAGTTCCAGCACAATCTCCAGCACGGTCGAACTACTTGACGACAACAAGGTCAAGCTCTCGGTCGAGGTCGACGAGGCCGAATTCGACACAGCGATCGACGCCGCCTTCAAACGCATCGCGAAGGAAGTCCGCATGCCGGGCTTCCGTCCGGGCAAGGCCCCGCGCAAGTTGCTCGAGGCGCAGTTCGGCCATGGGGTCGGACGCGAAGAGGCGCTCCGCGAAGCGCTTCCCGACTACTACGCACAAGCGGTCGTCAACCACGACGTCGACGTGATCGCGCCGCCCGACATCGACATCACCGCAGGTCAGGAAGAAGGCCCGGTGTCGTTCGACGCCGTGGTCGAGGTCCGGCCCGTAGTGGAAGTGGGCGGCTACGACGGCCTCAAGGTCGAGATCCCGAGCCCCACTCCGAGCGATGAAGAGATCGACGAGCAGATCGATCGCATGCGTCAGCAATACGCCGAGTTCGTTACCGTCGAACGCGCCGCCGACGACGGCGACCACGTCACCATCGACATCGCCGGCACGCACGAGGGCGAAGACGTTCCGGGCCTCACCACCTCCGACTACGACTACGAAGTCGGCACCGGAGCCGTCGTCGCTGAGATCGACGACAACCTCCGCGGCGCTTCCGCGGGCGACGAGCTCGAGTTCGATGCCGAACACCCCGACCCCGACGAAGAAGCGCCCCTCTCCTTCAAGCTCACGGTCAAAGAGATCAAGGAAGCCGTGCTTCCCGAGCTCGACGACGAGTGGGCCTCCGAAACCAGCGAGTTCACGACCGTCGACGAGCTACGGACCGACCTGACCAACCGCATGGGAGCGATGAAGATCGCCCAGGCGCGCATGGCGCTTCAGCAGAACACGGCCGAGGCGCTCGCCGAGCTGGTCACCGCCGAGGTTCCCGAAGCGATGGTGGAGAACGAGATCGACGCCCGTCTGCAGGACCTCGTCGGCCGCCTCCAGCAGCAGGGCATCGACCCCGGGCAATACCTCGCCCAGATGGGTCAGACCCCCGAGCAGTTGCGAGACGAATTCCGCGAGCCGTCGGAGCAGGCGGTCAAGGTCGATCTCGCGCTTCGCACGGTCGCCGAATCCGAGAACCTGTTGCCCGACGACGACGCGCTCACCGAGGCGATTGATGAGATGGCCGAGCAGTCGGGACAGGACGGCGCCGAGCTCAAGGAGCGACTTGCCGAAGTCGGTCAGCTGAGCGCTCTACGCGCTGACCTGGGCAAACGCGACGCGTTGGAGTGGCTCACCGAAAACGTCGAGCTGATAGACGAGAATGGTGATCCTGTCGACCGGGACGCACTGGAGATCCCGGAAGAGAGTGCCGAAGAAGAATTGGCCGAAGAGGAAGAAACCGTCGACACAACGGTTGAAGATTCTGCCGCCGAAGCCGATCCGGACGACGCCGCAGAGGAAGAAGACGAAGCAGAGTGAGCATCCACACAAGCATGAACATCCCACCCCGCAACTACTTGGTCCCGACAGTCGTCGAGCAGACCAACCGCGGCGAGCGTGCGTTCGATCTCTACAGCCGGCTGTTGAAGGAGAACATCATCTTCATCGGCACGCCGATCGACGACACGATCGCCAACTTGATCTGCGCCCAGCTATTGCACCTCGAGTCGGAGAACCCCGACAAGGACATCAACCTCTACATCAACTCACCCGGCGGCGACATCAACGCACTGTTCGCCATCTACGACACGATGTCCTACATCAAGCCCGACATCACCACGATCTGTTTCGGTCAGGCCGCTTCGGCTGCCGCCGTGCTGCTCGCTGCTGGTGCCAAGGGCAAGCGCATGGCGCTGCCTCATGCTCGCATCCTGATCCACCAGCCCTACGCCGGCGCCCAGGGTCAGGCCAGCGACATCGAGCTGATCGCCAAGGAAATCGCCCGTATGAAGACCTCGCTCGAGGAGGTGCTCTCGTTCCATACGGGGCAGACCGCCGAGAAGATTTCGGCCGACACAGACCGTGACTTCGTAATGAGCGCCCAAGAGGCCAAAGAATACGGCATCATCGATGAAGTCATCGACACACGTAATGTGGTCGACAACTCGGGCGCGATCACCGCGATCGGCTGAGACGCTCAACACAGGCTGAAGGGGAAGCTGCGTGGCAAAGTTCGGTGAAGGTGGAGAACTTCTGAAGTGCTCCTTCTGCGGGAAGTCGCAGAAGCAGGTCAAGAAGCTCATCGCTGGTCCAGGTGTCTACATCTGTGACGAGTGCATCGACTTGTGCAACGAGATCATCGAGGAGGAGCTCGCCGAGACCTCCGAGGTGAGCTTGGGCGAGCTGCCCTCACCTCGTGAGATCTATCAGTTCCTCAACGACTACATCGTCGGTCAGGACACCGCCAAGCGCATCTTGGCCGTCGCCGTCTACAACCACTACAAGCGTGTGCAGCTCGGCACCGGCCTCGACGGCGAAGTCGAGCTGTCGAAGTCCAACATCTTGCTCATCGGTCCCACCGGCTGCGGCAAGACACTCATGGCGCAGACCCTGGCTCGCATGCTCAACGTGCCCTTCGCCATTGCCGACGCCACCGCGCTCACCGAAGCCGGCTATGTCGGCGAAGACGTCGAGAACATCCTTCTCAAGCTGATCCAGGCGGCCGACTACGACGTCAAGAAGGCCGAGTCCGGCATCATCTACATCGACGAGATCGACAAGGTCGCTCGCAAGAGCGAGAACCCCTCGATCACCCGCGATGTCTCGGGCGAAGGTGTGCAGCAAGCGCTCCTGAAGATCCTCGAGGGCACGACCGCCGCGGTTCCCCCGCAGGGCGGCCGCAAGCATCCGCACCAAGAGTTCATCCAGATCGACACCACCAATGTGCTGTTCATCTGTGGCGGTGCCTTCGCCGGCATCGAGAAGATCGTCGAGAATCGCATCGGTGCGAAGGGTGTCGGCTTCGGTGCCGACATTCGCCGCCCCGAAGACAAAGACCTCGGTGCCATCTTCGATGCAGTGCTGCCTGAAGATCTCACCAAGTTCGGTCTCATCCCTGAGTTCATCGGCCGTCTGCCGGTGGTGGGCGCCGTGAGCCACCTCGATGCCGACGCGCTGATCGAAATTCTCACCGAGCCGCGCAACGCCCTCGTGAAGCAATACCAAAAGATCTTCGAGTTCGAGAATGTCGAGCTGGAGTTCACCGAAGATGCGCTCAACGCCATCGCCGACGAGGCCATCAAGCGGGCCACCGGCGCCCGCGGGCTGCGAGCGATCCTCGAAGGTTCGTTGCTCGATGTGATGTACGACCTGCCCGGTCGCGACGACGTCATCCGAGTGATCGTCGATAGCGACACCGTCCTCGATGGAGCCGAACCGACGCTCGTCACCGCGGACGACGAGCGCGCCGCGAGCTAACGGCAACGCTTCGCGTTGCTTGGACAGACTGACGCCGTGGACTATCTCGAAGCACTCGACCACCTCGATTCGCTCGTCAACTACGAGGTCATGCCTCGTGCCGGAGCCATCGAAGGGCTGAGCCTCGAGCCCATGCAGGCGTTCATGGGCGCGCTGGGCGACCCACAACTGTCGTATCCGGTCATCCACATCACGGGCACGAACGGCAAGGGCTCCACGGCCCGCATGATCGAGTCGATACTCACCGTGATGGGACTCCGCGTCGGCCTCTACACGAGTCCTCATCTTCACGAGCCGCGCGAGCGCATCCGCATCGGGGCAGAGACGATCAGTGAAGAGGACTTTGCTTTGGCCATCGCCGATGTGGTGCGAGTCGAAGAGGTCCAGGGGCTCGGACCCCGTACCTGGTTCGACACGGTCACCTCCGCGGCCCTGCTGCTCTTCGGCAACGAAGCCGTCGACGTCGCGCTTGTTGAGGTCGGGATGCTCGGTCGCTTCGACTCCACCAACGTGGTCCGTTCCGACGTTGCCGTGATCACCAATGTCGCGCTCGATCACACCGACGGCGGCGACGGCTGGCGGGCGAGCATCGCCGCGGAAAAGGCCGGCATCATCGAGGCCGATCAACCGGTCGTTGTGGGCGAAAGCGATGACGAGCTTCTCTCGATCGTCGAGGCAGAGTCGCCCTCGGCCGTCGTGGCGATGGAGCGTGACTACGCCGTCACCCAGAACCAAATCGCCGTCGGTGGTCGACTCATCGATGTCCGCACGAGCCGTGGGGAACACGAGGATGTCTTCGTCCGTCTACACGGCGAACATCAAGCCGCCAACGCGGCCACGGCCATCGCGGCTGCAGAAGAGTTCTTTGATGCCCCACTCACTGAAGAAGTGATCACGGAAGCGTTCGACACGGTTGTGGTCGAGGGGCGGCTGCAGATCGTGCGTCGCTCTCCGCTGGTAGTGGTCGACGCGGCCCACAACGTGCCTGGCGCCGAGACGCTCGCCCAGGCTGTCGAAGAAGAATTCGGGGGTGGCTCGCGTCGCTTTCTCGTGATCGGGCTCCAGGACGGGCGTAGTCCGGGCGCCATACTCTCGGCTCTCGATGCGGCCTCCTACGAGGTCGTCGTCGCGTGCACGGCGCCGACGGCGCGGAGAATCGAGGCGGAGGCGATCGCCGAGGCCGCACAGACGGTGGGTGCCCGAGTGGATGTCGTCGCCGACATCGAAGCGGCCCTCGACCACGCGGTCTCTCTTGCGGCCGACGACGACCTCGTCGTCGTGGCGGGCTCGACCACGGTCATCGCTGCGGCTCTTGCCATCGCCGACGAGTGGTGACCCGCACCTCTTGACGCGGTGGCAGTGGGCCGAGCGGCCCAAGCGAACCAGGCCCGCGGTACTACTGCGGCGCAAGAGAACGGTGCCATCGACCTATCGATCAGGTGCCGGGCTTCTGCCGAAGACACTCTCGTGGGAAATGTTCGTGGCCTCATCAATCGATTCCGCCTTCGTGGCGACCGTGGCGCGAGTGGGGTCGAATACGCGCTCGTGATCAGCCTCGTGCTCACCGGCTCGACCGCATCCTTCGAGATGATGGATGAGCGAATCGAAGATCACTACGAGGACGCTGCGCAGGACATCGGCCAAGCTGACCTCGATCACTTCGACGTGACCACCACCACCTGCGTCGCATGTGCTTCCACCACGACGACGACAACCACCACCACGCTGCCGCCCGCCACCACCACGGCGGCGCCGACGACGACTTCGACCACGACGACCTCGACCACGACGACCTCGACGACTACGACGACCACCACGACCACCGCGCCGCCGGCACCGACCACGACCGCGCCCGGTAGCTCAACTGCTTCCGCGGACTACACGAACTTCACGTTCGAGGACTGGAACGGCTGGAAGGCGAAGGTGAGGATCGAGTTCGACGATGACGACGGCGACGCCATCACCGGTGCCGTGTTCGATGTGACGTGGGTGACCGCCGACGGCGACACCAAGACCCAGAGCTACACGACCAACAGCTACGGCAAGAAGTCCATCGCCTGGAGTCGACGCGATGCCGCCGACTTCCCGATCACGATCACCATTACGGCGATCGACGACGACGGCGAGTCCTTCACGCTCGACCCCTCGACTTACTCGATCAGCCAGTACTGATCACCGGTCGAGGTGGGGGGCGACGGCGATAGCCTGCGGCCATGGATCGCACTCTCGTCATCTGCAAGCCCGACAGCGTCGAACGCGGCCTCGTCGGTGAGATTCTCGGTCGCTTCGAGACCAAAGGTCTCACTCTCGCTGCCGCCGAGCTCCGCACTCTCGATGTCGACACCCTCGCTCGGCACTACGAAGAGCACGTAGGCAAGCCGTTCTACGACGGGCTCGTCGAGTTCATGAGTCGTGGTCCGGCCCTCGTCGCCGTGATCGAGGGCCCCGGCGACACCTGGAAGGCCGTCCGGCAGATGATGGGCACCACGAATCCGATGGAGAGCGCGCCCGGCACCATCCGCGGCGACCTCGGCACCGAATTCACGGAGAATCTCGTGCACGGCAGCGACTCTCTCGAGTCGGCACAACGCGAGATCGGCATCTTCTTCCCCAATCTTTGAGCGGCCCGGCGCGAAGGTCCACCACGCAGAGTGGGCCTATCGGTACAGTTCGTCGCTCTGTTGCAATTCAGTGACGTACCGCGCCTACACTTCCCGGAGCGGAGGGAGCGCACCGTACGGGTCGTGCCTTTCGTGTTGGCTGTCCACCATCGCATTCGAGGCATCTGAGCATGGCCGCTGAATCATTTCTCAACTCGTTCACCGGCGGATTCCGCGGCGTGATCGGTCGCGACATGGCGGTCGATCTCGGCACCGCCAACACCCTCGTCTACGTGCGCGGCGAAGGCATCGTTCTCGACGAGCCGTCGGTCGTCGCCGTCAACACCAACACCGGCACGCCACTCGCCGTCGGCTCTGAAGCCAAACGCATGATCGGACGCACCCCGTCCAACATCCAGGCCATACGCCCGTTGAAGGACGGCGTGATCGCCGACTTCGAGATCTGCGAGAAGATGCTCCGCTACTTCATCCACAAGGTGCACCAGCGCAAGTGGGCGAAGCCCCGCATGGTGATCGCCGTTCCGTCGGGCATCACCGGGGTCGAGCAGCGAGCCGTCCAGGAAGCTGCGGAGTTCGCCGGCGCTCAGAAGCCCGCCTACATCATCGAAGAGCCGATGGCAGCCGCCATCGGCGCCGGCCTCCCCGTGCAAGAGCCGACCGGCAACATGATCGTCGACATCGGCGGCGGCACCACTGAAGTCGCCGTGATCTCTCTCGGCGGCGTGGTCGCCAGCCAGTCGGCCCGAGTCGGCGGCGACGAACTCGACGACGCGATCATCCAGTTCGTCAAGAAGGAGCACAGTCTCGCCCTCGGTGAACGCACCGCAGAGGAGATCAAGGTCCAACTCGGGTCAGCCTCGCCGCTTGAGAAGGAGCTGCGCGCCGAGATCCGCGGGCGCGACCTGGTCACCGGGCTTCCCCGCACCATCGTCATCGGCACCGAAGACATTCGAGAGTCGCTCGAAGAGCCCGTCGCGGCGATCTGCGACGCGGTGAAGTCGACCCTCGACAAGACACCGCCTGAGCTCGCCGCCGACATCATGGAACGCGGCATCACCCTCGCGGGCGGCGGCGCACTACTCCAGGGCATCGATCGCCGACTCGCTGACGAGACCGGCATGCCGATCCAACTCGCTCCCGAACCGCTCTACGCCGTTGCCATCGGCTCCGGCCAGGTCCTCGAGGAGTTCGAAGCGCTGCGCGGCGTCGTCTTCGGCTCCGGCGAGCTCTGATCTCCTAAGACCAGGTCATGGCACTGGCCCAGCGGACTGGGCGGTCCCGGCATCGACTGATACTTCTCGCGCTCACGGCCATCACGCTGTTGACCGTCGATCTCAACGGCTTTGGTCCGATCGAGAGTGCGCAGCGCGTGGTGCGCGATGTTCTCGACCCCGTCACCTCGCTCGCGGCCACGGTTGTGTCGCCGGCGGGCGATGCCTGGAACTCGATCTTCAACTACGGCGACCTCGAGGACGAGAACAACGCATTGCGCGCAGAGCTCGAGGAACTCCAGGGCGCCATCATCCGCGGCGAGGCCGACACGGAGACGCTGCGCCGGCTTCTGGCGGCCACCGATCTGGCCTACGTCGACGATCTCGAGCGGGTGACCGCCGAAGTGAAATACGGAAGCGTCGGCAACTTCGACGATCACCTCATCACCATCAACAAAGGCTCGCGAGACGGGATCAGTGAGGGGATGGCGGTCGTGACCGGCGCCGGCCTGGTGGGGCGCGTCGAACGAGTCGACAACGCAACCGCCACCGTCCAACTCATCAGCGACGCGACCTTGTTCGTCGGAGCTCGGCTCGTGTCCACCGACAAGGTCGGGCTCGGCCACGCGGTGCCGGGCGAGGCCGGGATGTTCGTGATCGATCGCGGCACCGACTACCCGGACACCGACGACCCCACGCTCCTGCCGGAGATCGGGTCGCGCGTCGTGACCGCAGGGGAGAGCAGTTTCCCCGCCGACATCCCGATCGGCACCGTGCGGTCGGTGCGCCGGTCGAGCGACGAAGCATCGATGGAAGTCCAGGTGGATCTGGCGAACAACGTCGATGACCTGCACTTTGTCACCGTGCTGATCGTCGAGCCGCCCTCGGAGTTCCCTCTCGGTCCCATCGAGGCACCGGGTGGTACGGGCGCCGAAGAGAATCTGAGCGAGACCGACGAGATCGATGAGACCGACGAGACCGGAGAGGACGAGTGACCGTGCTCAAGGTCGGCGCCGTGTTTCTCGTGGCGATCGTCATGCAGCTCACCGTGTTCATCGACGTGCGCGTGGCCGACGTGGCTCCCGAGCTCCTCGCCCTGGTTGCGGTCCTGGCCGGCTTTCTCGCCGGCCCGGAGCGCGGGTCCACGATCGCCTTCGGGGCGGGGTTGCTCTGGGACATCTGGCTACCCACGCCGCTCGGTCTCGCGGCGATGGCCTTCGCCACGGTGGCGTTCGCGGTCGGGTCGATCGAGGCGGGTCTGTTCAACGACTCCCGTTTGCAGGTCTCGGCCCTCGCCTTCCTGGGCACGTTCGCGGCTGTCATCGCCTACGCGCTGCTCGGTGAGGTGGTGGGCCAGCGCGGACTCGTGGATCTCGAGCTCCTTCGAGTCGCTCTGATCGCCGGCGTCCTGAACTCGCTCATTGCTCCCTTCCTGGTGCGGCCGATGACCTGGGCGCTCAGCGGACCTCTCACACTGGGCGGGCCCGCGCCCGCTCGATCATGAGGGTGTGCTGATCTCATGGCGGTGGATGACGACGCGGGCCGACTGCGCCTTCGGATCTTCGCCTTTGTGGCTCTGATTCTCTTCGGCGCGCTTTTCACCCGTCTCTGGTATCTCCAGGGGATCGAATACGAGCAGCTCGCACAGGAAGCGCAGACCAACGTGTTGCGCGAGGTGTTCGAGGAGGCGCCACGCGGACGCATCCTCGACCGCAACGGCCGGGTTCTGGTCGACAACAAGGTCGTCGACGTCGTCACCATCGACAAGGCCGTGCTCGACGGGTTGTCGACAAGCGAGCGGGCGACCCTCTTCTACGAACTCGCGGTGGCCATCAGTCGTTCGGGGCGGCCGACGAAGCTGAATGCGATCGTGCGCGAGGTGGAGAGCCCGCGATACTCGAGCTTCGATGTCGTACCGGTAGCAGTGGATGTCGACCCGAGTCTTCTGATCTATCTGGGGGAGCGTCCCGATCAATTCCCAGGCGTCGACGTCGTCACCCGCACCGTGCGCAGCTACCCCTATGGCGAACTTGCCGCTCATGTTCTGGGCTATGTCGGGTCCGTGAATCTGGAAGAACTCGAACTCGAGAACGGTCGGCTCGACCGCAGCGATCCCGACGCGAAGATCTATCAGCTGAGCGACGAGATCGGAAAGGCTGGAGTCGAACGCAGCTTTGAACACGCTCTGCGGGGCACTCCTGGAGTCCGCTACCTGGAGGTCGACAACAAGGGACGGGTCGTGCGCGAGCTCGCGGAATTCCGGCTCGAGCCGGTGCCGGGCGACGACCTGTATCTCACCATCGACATCGATCTGCAGGCGTTGGCCGAGGCTGAGTTGGCCGAAACGCTGGCCGGTCGGCGGCTCGTGGAGGGCGACAACGGCCGATTCGAAGCCCCTGCGGGATCTGTGGTGGCGACCGATCCCATGACCGGTGAGGTGCTCGCTATGGCGAGCTACCCGACCTACTCGCCGGCCGAGTTCGTCAACGGAATCTCTCAGGCCCAATTCGATGTGCTCACCGCACCCGACAACAACGCACCGTTGCAAAATCGAGCCGTCCAGGAGCGCTATCCGCCGGGTTCGACTTTCAAGGTGATCACCGCGCTCGCCGCGCTCGAGGCCGGCTATCTCAGCGAGACCAGCCCAATCGTCGAGGCGAGGAACGGCACGATCGAAGATCGCGGCGTTTACACGCTCCCACAGTGCCGGACCGACTTCGAGGCGTCCGACACGTGTGAATTCTCGAGTCCACGTGAGGGTGAACCGGCGGTGACGTTCAACCTCGTAGAAGCCTTGAGCGCGTCGAGCGACGTGTTCTTCTACAAGCTCGCGGCAGAGGGATTCTTCAACGAATTGGTTCGTGGACCCGAGGGCGACGAGGCAATCCAGGAGATGGCTCGCCGATTCGGTCTCGGATCGGCGACGGCGATTCAACTTCCGGTCGAGAGTCGGGGAGTGGTGCCCGATCGGGACTACTTCGACCTGCAGGCCGAGCTGGGCGTGTTCCTGCGCGACGGCTCGCAGTGGTTCCCGGGTGACACCGTGCTTCTGGCGATCGGGCAGGGCGAAATGCTTCTGACCCCCACGCAGCTGGCCAATACCTACGCCAGCATCGCGAACGGAGGCCGGCTCTATCAGCTCAACGTGGCGTCTCGGACCGTAGCGAATGATGGAGAGACCGAATTCGTCTACGAGCCCCGGCTCTTGCGCGAGATCGATGTCGCTTCCAACGATCTTGCACAGGTGGAGACCGGCTTGCTGGGCGTGCCGAAGCTCACGAGTGTGAGAGGAACGGCCGCAACAGCCTTCCAAGGGTTCGACCTCGTGGCCTTCCCCGTGGCGGGTAAGACTGGAACCGCAGAGATCACTGACAAGGCCGACACGAGTCTGTTTGCGGGCTACGGGCCAGTGATCCCTGGACAAGATCCGGAGATCGCGGTCGCGGTGGTTCTGGAGGAGGCAGGATTCGGCAGCTCGGCTGCGGCGCCGTTGGCGCGCGAGATGCTCGAGGCCTGGGCCACTGACTCGATCCCTCGAGCGAGAACATCCGACGAGACCAGCTTTGCTCAGGCGGCCTCGTGACCACTCTCGGAGCCTTCGGCACGGGCGCTCCACGCGTCCGTCAGGACGATGACGACCGGTGGTGGTTCGTGGTCGATCCGATCCTCATCGCCGCCGCTGTGTTCATCACGATGGTGGGAATCCTCCTCGTCTACTCGGCAACCCGCGGACCGGCCACCGAACTCGAGCCGGCCAACACCTCCTTCCTGGGCCGCCAACTGTTCTTCGCCGTCGTCGGTGTCGGCGGCGCGTTCGGTGCGGCACTGCTCGACATCCGCCGCATCCGTCGCTTCATCCCTGCCGCATACTTCGGTTTCTTCGCCCTGCTGGCCGGCGTGCTGGCCCTCGGCGTGGATCGCAACGGCGCCAAGGCCTGGTATCGGGTGGCCGGGTTCACCTTCCAGCCTTCCGAGCCGGGCAAGCTCGTACTGATCGTTGCCCTCGCCGCGGTGCTTGCCGCGTCGGCCGTCACCTTCGGCCGACTGATCGTGACGCTCAGCCTGGCGGGGCTGCCGATCGTGCTGATCCTGCTTCAGCCCGACATGGGCACGGTTCTCGTCTACATGGTGATCGTCGCGGCGATGATCATGATGAGCGAGGTCAAGGGTCGGGTGATCGCGCTGCTGGCCATCATCGGCCTCACGGCGGTGATCGGTGTCTTCCAATCCGATCTCCTCGCCGACTACCAGCAGAATCGTCTGACCGTCTTCCTGCTCGACGACGCCGCCGTGCAGGAGCTTCCCCTGTCCGTCCGCCAAGTTGCCTACAACGCCGAACAGTCGCAGATAGCGATCGGCAACGGCGGCATCTCAGGCCAGGGGCTGTTCGAGGGCACCCAGACGGCCAGCGACCTCGTGCCCTTCCAGGAAACCGACTGGATCTTCTCAGTGGCGGGAGAGGAGCTCGGGTTTCGAGGCGCAGGGCTCCTGCTCGGCGTCTACCTGCTCTTGCTCTTTCGTATGTGGCGTATCGCCGTCAGGGCAACAGATCTCTTTGATCGACTCATCACCGTCGGCGTGATGGCCATGTTTCTTTTCCAGATCTTTCAGAGCACCGGTATGGCGATGGGAATGATGCCGGTCACGGGAATTCCACTCCCGATGGTCTCCTATGGTGGCTCATCCATGATCACATCGCTCGTCGCCATTGGCCTCGTGCTCGGTGTTCACCGCCGCCGCTTCGACTACACCGAACGGCACTGATCGCTCGCAAAACGGGGTATCGCCGGGTCGAGAGGACCCACCGGTAGCCTGACCGGATGAACTCCCTGTGGACGCAGCTCGAACCGCTGCTCCCACACGTGCAGAAGCCCGCCCGCTACATCGGGTGCGAAGACGGCATGCAGACCCCTGAGCACGGCCCGGGCATCGTGAGCTGGCTTCTCACCTATCCCGACACCTACGAGATCGGCCTGCCCAATCAGGGCCTGCAGATCCTCTACGAGATCATCAACGAGCGGCCCGATGGCGCGGCCGAACGTTCGTATGCGCCGTGGACCGACATGGAAGCGGTGCTGCGACGCGAGCGCATGCCGTTGTTCTCGGTCGACACTCACCGAGCGGCCGGCGATTTCGACATCATCGCTTTCAATCTCAGCGCCGAGCTCACCTACACCAACCTCCTCAACTGCGTTGACCTCGCCGGTGTGCCGGTTCGCCAGGCTGATCGCGCCGACGACGCCCCCCTCATCGGGGTCGGCGGTCATTGCACCTACAACCCCGAACCCATTGCCGACTTCGTCGACTTCGTCGTGCTCGGCGATGGCGAAGAGGCCGTCGGCGACCTCACCGAACTCGTCCGTGAGTGGAAGGTCGCCGGGAAGAACTCCGGCACCCGGGAGGGGCTCCTGCGGGAGATGTCGAAGCTCCCGGGCGTCTACGTCCCGTCGATGTACGACGTCGAATACGACGGAGCGTTCCTGGCCGGCGTCACCCCGCGCTACAGCGACGTGCCCGCCACCATCGAGAAGCGCACGGTCGCTGACCTGGGCGAATGGCCTTATCCAAAGAACCAGCTCGTGCCGATGACCGAGGTCGTCCACGATCGGTTGTCCGTCGAGGTCTTCCGTGGCTGCACCCGAGGTTGTCGCTTCTGCCAGGCCGGAATGATCACGCGTCCGGTGCGCGAACGTCCGGCCGAGCAGGTCAGCCGGATGATCTCCGAGGGACTCCAACGCACCGGCTACGACGAGGTTGCGCTCACCAGCCTCTCCACCGCCGACTTCAGCGGCATCGAGAGCGTGGTGAAAAACGCCGTTTCCGACAAAGGAACCGGCCAGATCTCCGTTGCACTGCCGAGCCTGAGGGTCGACGCCTTCACGGTCGGCATCGCCGCCGAGATCCAACGGGCCCGTCGCACCGGACTCACGTTTGCCCCCGAGGCCGGGTCCTGGCGCATGCGCCAGGTGATCAACAAGCTCATCCGGGAAGAAGACCTCTACGGGGCAGTCGAGTCCGCGTTCTCGCAGGGTTGGCGCCGGATGAAGCTCTACTTCCTCACCGGGCTTCCCACCGAGACCGACGAGGACACGCTCGGGATTGCCGAACTCGCTCGCAACTGCGTGAAGTTGGGGAAGACCCACAAGAGTTCGGCCTCGGTCACCGTCTCGGTCGGCGGCTTCGTGCCGAAGCCTTTCACCCCCTTCCAGTGGTTCGGACAAAACACCGAGTCGGAGCTCCAACGCAAGATCGGCCTGCTTCGCGACGACACCCGGCGCTCCAAAGGTGTGCAGCTCAAATGGCATGACCCCAAGGCCACGCTCGCCGAAGGCATCACCAGCCGCGGCGACCGTCGACTCGGCCCCGTCATCGAATACGTCTGGCGTCACGGCGGCACGTTCCAGGAATGGTCCGAGCACTTCAACTACGAGCTCTGGCTCGAGGCAATGGCGGCAAACGACTGCGATGTCGACTGGTACGTCTATCGCCATCGCACGGAGGACGAGGTTCTTCCGTGGGATCACCTGTCGGCCGGACTCCACAAGGACTTCTTGTGGCAGGACTGGCGCGACGCCCTCGACGAACTCGGTCTCGAAGACTGCCGGTGGACGCCCTGCTACGACTGCGGCGCGTGCACTGGCTACGGCATCGAACACCGTGTGGCTTCGGCCACGCCTCCCGCCGGTGGCAGCCAGGGGACAGGTGTTGATCTGTCCGCGGGCGGCGCGGTGCCTGTGGTGCTGCAAGCCCGTCCGAAGCCGGAAGTGGAGGTGGTGTCGTGAGAAACGACAACATGAAGCTCCGCATTCGCTTCGACAAGCACGGCAAGATCCGGTTCACTTCGCACCGCGATGTGGCGCGGATCTGGGAGCGCACACTTCGACGAGCATCGCTGCCCGTCGCCTACAGCGAGGGCTTTTCCCCCCGACCGAAGCTCAGCTTCGGGTTGGCCCTCTCCACCGGGCACGAGTCTGAGGTCGAGTATCTCGACATCGAACTCGACCCGGAGCGAACCGATGTGTCGATGGATCTCGACTCGCTCGCGACCGAGCTCTCCACACATCTCCCTGTCGGAATGACGGTCACCGCGGTGGCGTTCATCGACCGGCAGACCCCTTCACTACAAGAAGCAGTCACAAGTTGTACCTGGCAGATCGATGTCGTCGACGTCGATGCCGAAACTGTTGCCGGCGCCGTGGCCCGTGCGCTCGCAGCAGAGAATCTCGTCGTCACCCGAGAACGGAAGGGAAAGCAGGTCACTGATGATCTGCGACCCCTCGTCCTCAGACTCGACGTCGAAGGGCCGATTGAAGCTGACGACACCGGCACCGTTGCCGGCGTGAGGCTTCTGGCAGAGCTGGGTACCCAACCGCGTGCGGTTCGGGTGGCAGAGTTGCTGGCAGCACTCGATCCACCGCTCACCGAGCGACGAGTAGTACGGCTTCACCAATGGATCACGAACGACGACACCGCAGAGCGCAGCGATCCGCTGAGCGCCGCGTTGTCGCCCGCACCAGCGGGGGCGACATGAAGTTCGCCCAAGCCCTGGTGCCCCGAACGAAGGAAACCTTCTATGGCCGAATCACAGGCCGAAAACACCCAGCCCACCGACGACGCCTCGTCTGGCGGAGCTGACAAACCAAGGATCGGCGACAGCCGACCCGCCCCTCAAGTCGGCGATTCCCGACCTGCCCCACAAGACGGCGGCCGCGATGGTGGCCAGAACGGCAATGGGCAGCAGAACGGCGAGGGCGGCCCCAAGAAGCGCCGACGTCGTCGTGGCGGTCGCGGTCGCGGCCGTGGCGGCGGCCAAGGCGGAGGCCAGGGCGGAAACCAACAGGGCCAGAAACAGGGCGGAAACCAGCAGGGCCAGAAGGGCGGCCAGAACCGCGGTGGCGGACGGGGAGGCGGGCAACGACCCACTCCGGTCGAAGCCATCATCGACGGCGACGCTGTCGAACTCGACGAGAAGACACTGCAGCGTCGTCGCGGCCGCACTCGCAACGGCCAGGCCGTCGGGCGCTACCTCATGTGTGTGTCGGTAGGAGACAAGGCGACGCAGATCGCCACCCTCGAGGGCCGCAAGCTGGTCGAGCACCAGGTTTCGCGACCGGCCGACGACGTCAGCCAGATCCACGGCAACATCTACATCGGCCGCGTGCAAAACGTGTTGCCGGGTATGGAAGCCGCATTCGTCGACATCGCCACGCCGAAGAACGCCGTGCTCTACCGCGGCGACGTGCAATACGACCCGGACGATGTCGACAAGGGAACGCGCAAGGCGCAGGCCCGGATCGAAGACATCCTCAAGGCGAAGCAGTCGATCTTGTGCCAGGTGACAAAGAACCCGATCGCTCACAAGGGTGCACGACTCACGCAGGAGGTCTCGCTGCCGGGCCGGTTCGTGGTCCTGGTGCCCAACAGCACCACCTACGGCATCTCGAAGCGCCTGCCGGACGGCGAGCGCAAGCGTCTGCGCGGCATCCTCGACAAGGCCAAGCCGAAGCAGCACGGCGTCATCGTGCGTACGGCCGCCGAGAACGTCACGTCCGAAGAGATCGACCGCGACGTTCGCCGCCTCGTTGCGCAGTGGGAAGAAATCGAGAAACTCGCCAAGAACACGAAGGCTCCGGCGCTGCTCTACCGCGAGCCCGAGGCGGCCGTTCGCATCATTCGTGAGGAGTTCACGAAGGACTTCCGTGGCGTGATCATCGACGACCGTGAGCTCTACGAAGAGATCAAGGGCTATGTCGAGAGCATCACTCCGGCCCTCGCCGATCGCATCGAGTACTACGACGCCGAGGCCGAGCAGCTTCCGCTCTTCGAACGTCAGCACATCGACGAGCAGCTCCGCAAGGCCCTCGACCGCAAGGTGTGGCTGCCTTCCGGTGGTTCTCTCATCATCGAGGGCACCGAGGCGCTCACGGTCATCGATGTCAACACCGGCAAGAACGTCGGGAAGTCATCCCTCGAAGAGACGGTCTTTCGCAACAACCTCGAGGCAGCCGAGGAGGTTGCGAACCAGCTGCGTCTCCGCGACATCGGCGGCATCATCGTGATCGACTTTGTCGACATGGAGATTTCGAAGAATCGTGCCGCGGTGGTCAAGACGTTCCGCGATGCGCTGGCCCGCGACAAGACCCGCACCCAGGTGTTCGATATCTCGGAGCTCGGCTTGGTCGAGATGACGCGAAAGCGCATCGGTGAGGGACTGCTCGAGTCGGTGTCCGATATCTGTGCCACCTGTGACGGACGCGGCCACCTTCTCATCGACGGAATGCTTGGTTGAACCGGTAAAGTTGACTCCCTATGTACGCAGTTGTGAAGACCGGCGGTAAGCAATACCGCGTCGAGGAGGGCCAGACCCTCGAAGTCGAGCGCCTGGGCGAGCCTGGCACCGATGTAAGCCTCGATCCTGTCCTGCTTGTCGACGGCGATACCGTCCTCGCGACCCCAGCTCAGCTGAAGGGTTCATCCGTGTCTGCCACGGTGATCGAGGAAGTCAAGGGCCCGAAGATCAACGGGTTCGTCTACAAGAACAAGTCAAACAACCGGAAGCGCTACGGCCATCGTCAGACGTTGGCTCGTATCGAGATCACCGGCATCAAGAAGGGCTGACTCTCCATGTCGAAGACAAAGGGCGGCGGCTCAACCCGCAACGGCCGCGACTCCAACAGCCAGCGCCTCGGCGTGAAGGTCTACGACGGCGGCCAGGTGCTTGCCGGCGCGATCATCGTTCGCCAGCGCGGCACCAGGATCCACCCCGGTGAAAACGTCATGCGGGGAGGCGACGACACGCTGTTCGCCACCGCCGACGGCAAGGTGAAGTTCGGGCAGCGGCGTGGCCGCAAGCTCGTCGACATCATTCCGGGCTGATTCTCGTCAGCGGCGGTCAGTCGATCCCGCGAGGGAGCGACTCGGGCGCCATGCCCAGCCACTCACCGGCCACACGCCGGGCGTAGCGGTCGGTCATTCCTGCAACCCATTCGACCGAGGCTCTCCGGATGCCTTCCTCCGAGTCATCGGTGAGAAGGCGAGCGGGGAGCCTTGTCGCGTCGGCGGCAAGGTATTCGACGAGACCCTGCAACATCTCCACAACCCTGGCCGCCTGCTCGCGTGACTCCGGTCGAAGATAGATGCGCTCGTAGTTGAAGCTCCGGAACGCGGCAAGCGCTTCGGCATGATCTGCGGTCATGCCGATGCGTCCGGTCGACTCCGTTGCATCGATCATCGCCCCGATGAAGGCGGCGAGTTGGGTGCGACGAGTCGATCCGCAACGTTCGAGTACGAGCTCGCTGAGATCGCCGGCGAGAATCACCCCGGCATTGGCCGCATCCTCGAAGTCGTGGCACACGTAGGCGATGCGGTCGGCCCAACTGACCACCTCGCCTTCGGGAGTGGCCGGAGCGGGCCGCGACCATGAGTGATTCCGGATCCCGTCGAGGGTCTCGGTGCAGAGGTTGAGCGGGGTGAGGGTGACATCAGCTCCCCACGTGGCGTGATCGAATCCGGTGCGCAGAAACGGCGCGAGGGCATCCTCGCTGGCGTGACCACCAGGACCGTGGCCGCAGTCGTGGCCGAGCGCGATGGCTTCGGTGAGCGGCACGTTGAGACCCAGCGCGCGGCTCACGCTTCGCGCGACCTGGGCGACCTCGAGCGCATGGGTGAGTCGTGTACGCTGGTGATCGTCGGGGAAGACGAAGACCTGGGTCTTGCCCGCGAGCCGACGAAAGGCGGTCGCATGGAGAATTCGGTCTCTGTCGCGCTCGAAGCACGTTCGTGTGCGATCGGGAGCCTCTTCGATTTCGCGATCGCCGCCACCCCCACTCCGGGTTGCCCCATCGCGTAGCGAGTTTGATTCGAGCGCCTCTCTCGCCTCGCGATCGAGGCTCGGCCCGGCACCAACAGCGGCGTAGGAGTCGGCGTGGGCCACCTCCACGCCTGCCGCCGCGTGACCGTGCATGGTGGCGCCCCAGTCGCGTTCTCGCTCGGTCAGCTCATCGCCAGGTTGCATCGTCGGAGCCTAGATGGAGGACGTCCTGGGTCGAACGACCTGGGGAAAATGGGCATTTCCTACCGGAAAAGAGGGCGCGACGACTCAACCACGGACAGTGGTATGCCGACAGAGTGGAGAGACGGCGAGAGCCGACGACTTTTCGTGGACGAGATGGGAGTGCCGGTGAGGAACCGACGCGTGCGTGGAGAACGAGGGGCAACGCTGGTCGAGTCCGCGCTCATCACGCCTGTTCTTCTCCTCTTCGTCTTTGGAATCTTCGAGTTCGGCTTCGCCTTTCGCGACTATCTGGGCGTATCGAACATCGTCCGAGACGCCGCCCGCGAGGCGAGCGTGGCCGGAAACGCGACCGACGCCGACTACCGCATTCTCCGTGCCGTGCAGCGCGCCGGAGCCGCCCTCCCTGATGATGCCATCGAGCGCTTGATCATCTTCGAAGCCACCGACGCGACGTCGACCCCGCATGCCGACTGCATTGCGGGCACGCCTCGCAGCTCCACCCAGCGGTGCAATGTCTACGACAGTTCTGACTTCGCCATTGCCGAAGACGAGTTCAAGTGTGACCCCGCCGCTCCGATTCCGGATCCGGACCGTTTCTATTGTCCGGGTGATCGCGACGTGATCGTGGGCAATCTCGACTACGTCGGCATCTGGGTACAGGTGACCCATACCTACATCACCGGTCTCTTCGGGAGTTCGGTGACGTTCACCGACCAGATCATTCTGAAGCTCGAACCTCAGGACCACGCATGATCGCCCGCTTTCTCCGTCGGCGCCGCGCCGAGCGCTTCGCGCGAGGTGAGCGTGGTGTCGCCATGGTCGAAATGGCGATCATGACGCCGTTCCTTGCCCTTCTCGTGGCCGGGATCGTCGAGTACGGCACTCTGTGGCGCGACGATCTCACGGTCACCAGCGCCACTCGCTCCGCCGCCCGCGTGATCTCCAACGCCGGCAACGGCGAAGGCGCCGACTTCGAGGGAATTCTCAGCCTCCGCGCCGCCCTCACGTCCATCGATGGTGTGACGGTCGAAGGCATGATGGTCTACAAGGCGACGGCAGCCGACGGCGAGCCCGACGCGAGCTGCTTCCTGGCGGGCAACCCCCGCAGCGCGAACGGGCAGTGCAACTACTACTCGGCGGCCCAGATCCAGTCATTGACGGCCGGCGACTTCTCGGCGTGCACCGGTCCGGATGCTTCGTGGTGTCCCACCGGACGAGACGTTGCTCAAATCGGCGGCACCGACAACGTCGGTGTGTGGGTACGAATCACGCGGCCGTACTTCACCGGAATTCTTCCTGGTGACGGCGTGACGATCACCGACTTCACGGTCATGTCCATCGAACCGGAGCAATGATGCGTCCATCCCGCGTCCGTCGCACCCTTGATCGCATCCGTAGCGTGGTCACCAACGACCGGGGCTACGCCGCGATCATGACCTCACTCATCCTCGTGCCCCTCATGGGTTTCGCAGGCTTTGCCGTCGATGTCGGCGCCTGGTACAGCCGCGCCGCTTCGCTCCAACGTGCCGCAGATGCTGCTGCACTGTCGGGTGTCGTCTGGCAACCTGATTTCCTGCTGGCCAACCCGGCCGCTCGCGCCGTGGCTCTCCAGAACGGATTTGCCGACGGCGCCGATGGCATCGAGGTCTACGTGACCCCGCTGGGAAGCAACAAGCTCGAGGTCGAAATCGTCGACACCAACGTCGACATGTTCTTCGCCGGGCTCTTCCTCGACAACGTCACGATCAGTCGCACGGCCGTCGCCGAGTATGCGGAGCCTCTCCCGATGGGTTCTCCATCGAACGTGATGGGTTTCGGCACGGAGAGCCTGAACGGGGAGGCCCCCTCGAACGCGTGGTCGGCGATGATGGGCCACTGCACGGATCGCGACTACGGCGATCTGCTCAGCATCACGAGCACCGACGACAACAGCAACAACAACGGCAATTGCGGCACGCGGAACTCCAACCCGTACCACGACAAGACCGGCTACGAATGGATCGTCGAGATCCCGACAGCCAACGCGGTCGACATCAACGTGTATGACTACGGCACCTGCCGAAACAGCGACCGACCGGTGTCGATTGCTCAGAACGACGATCTGAACACACCGGTGAGGTACACGCTCTACGCACCGGACGCGACTCCGCTCACCTTTGCCGACAATCCGCAGTACGGCGCGTCGGTTGTGGGTACGGGCACGGTCGGCTGTGGCATCTGGAGCACACTCTGGACCACAAACGGTACGCCCGGGCTCTGGATGATCCGCACGGAGATCCTCGATACTGACGGCGATCAGTCGTATGACACCTTCCCTGAAGACGAGGGCGGAGTGAACTACTTCTCCTTCTGGGCCGACTCAGGTGCCGCCGCGACCACGTACTGCGTGACCTTCACCGATCCGAACTGCCCCGGGGTCTACGCCAACGAGTGGATGCCCGTGCGTACCGATCCGCCACCGAACCAGCCGGCCATCTTCTATCTGGCTGAGATCGATGTGCAGCACCAGGACAAGACGCTGCTCGTTCGCCTCTGGGATGCCGGGGAGAACATGATCTCGATGGAGATCCTGGACCCCAACGGCAACGCGGTCGACTTCGATTACACCACGCCCTACTACGTCGAGGGGTCTGCCTCGGGTGGTCCAGCCGCTCCTTGTGCGCTCAGTATCTACTGCCTCGACGTGACGGGGTCGGTCTTCAACGGTCAGCTCGTCGAGATCGAGGTGCCACTCGCGGGCCTCGATTGGGGAACGTTCCCGAACTATTGGTTCCGGGTCCGCTACAACCTGGGCGCCACGGCGTCGGTTGACTGGACCACGTGGGGTGTCGAAGTCATCGGCGACCCCGTGCGTCTCCTCGAATAAGCCGAGGCGTCGGCGACGCAACCCGTAGCCTTGCGGGGTGTCGTCGTTCGTCGATGAGTGCAACATCAATGTGAAAGCCGGAGACGGCGGCGCTGGCTGCGTCGCGTTCCGTCGCGAAGCGCACGTCGCGAAGGGTGGCCCCGACGGCGGCGATGGCGGTGACGGCGGGTCGATCTGGTTCATCGCCGACCGCAACGTGGCCTCTCTCCTTGCCTTCCGTGACCATCCGCACCGCAAGGGTGAGAGTGGCAAACACGGCAGCGGGCAAGATCGTCACGGTCGGCGGGGCAAGGATCTCGAGGTGGCGGTCCCCGTGGGCACCGTCGTCCTCGATCACGACACGCGAGAGCCGCTCGCCGATCTCCTGCATCATGGCGATCGCTGGCGTGCGGCCAAGTCTGGTGAAGGGGGCCGTGGCAACGCCCGCTTCCTCTCGAACAAGCGTCGGGCGCCTTCCTTCGCCGAGCAGGGCGAACACGGCGAAGAGCGCTGGCTCCGACTCGAACTCAAACTCCTGGCCGATGTCGCGATCGTTGGCTTCCCCAACGTGGGCAAGTCCACACTCATCAGCCGCCTGTCGGCGGCCAAGCCGAAGATCGCCGACTACCCGTTCACCACGCTCGAACCGAACCTCGGCGTCGTGCGCACCGACGACGGATTCGAGATGGTGCTCGCCGACATCCCCGGTCTCATCGAGGGCGCCAGTGACGGCAAGGGTCTGGGCCACCAGTTCCTGCGCCATGTCGAGCGGGCGCGAGCATTGCTCGTCCTGCTCGACCTCGCCCCCTACGACGGAGTTAGCCCTGAGGAGCAGGAGCGGGTGCTGCTGCAAGAGCTGGGTAACTATCGCCCTGATCTGCTCGACCGTCCGCGGCTGGTCGTGGGTAGTCGGGTCGACATGGCCCCCGACAACGACTTCGACGGTACGACGATCAGCTCTGTCACCGGGGTGGGTATCCCGGAGTTGCTCGGGGCGCTGGTGAGAATGGTGGGCGCCGCCCGCGAAGAGGAACCCGTCCACGAAACCACCACGATTCATCACCCCGTGTCGAGCGAGATCGAGCTCACTCGTCACGACGACGGCTCTTGGGAGGTGCTCGGTCGCGCCGCCCGCCGCGCCGTCGCACTCAGTGATCTCACCGATGACCAGGCGCTCGAATACGCGCAGCATCGTCTCCAGCAGCTCGGCGTCAACACCGCGCTCGCTCGGGCTGGCGTGAAGCCTGGCGACGAAGTCCATATCGGTGCCTTCGCCTTCGAGTACGAAGAGGATTGATGAGCAGTTCTCGCACAGTCGTGGTGAAGGTCGGCACCTCGTCGATCACCGACGACGAAGGAGTCATCGCTCGACCGGCGATCGAGAAGCTGTGCGCCGACGTGGCTGCTGTTCGCGCGGCCGGCCACCACGTCGTCGTCGTGACTTCCGGTGCGATCGCGGCCGGGCTGCCCGAGATCGGGCTCGGTGGGCCGCGCCGCCCGACCGACACGATCACGCTGCAAGCCGTGGCCACAATCGGACAGAGTGCGCTGATGGGCGTCTACCGCGACGCGCTGGCGGCTCATGGGCTGATTGCCGGACAGGTGCTGTTGGTCCCGCTCGACTTCATTGTCCGGACCCAATACGTCCACGCCGGTCAGACCCTGGTGCGCCTCCTTGAGTTGGGTGTGGTGCCGATCGTCAACGAGAACGACGCGATTGCCGACGATGAGATTCGTTGGGGCGACAACGATCGAATTGCGGCCCTCGTCGCCAACCTCGTCGATGCCGACCAGCTGCTCCTGCTCACCGACACGCCGGGCTTGTTGACTGCCGATCCACGAGTGCAGGCCGATGCTTCGCTGATCGAAGAGATCGTCGAGATCGACCACCAGACCGAGGCGTTGGCCGGCGGAGCGGGGTCGGCACGGGGAAGCGGGGGAATGGCATCGAAGGTGACCGCCGCGAAGATCGCGGCGTGGTCGGGTGTCTCGTCGGTGATCGCCGACGCCGACCGGCCCGATGTCGTCCGCGATGCGGTCGCCGGCGTGGCCGGAGTCGGCACCGTGATTCGTGCCCGCGAGAGGCGGTGGCCGGCGCGAAAGCTATGGATTGCTTTCGCGGTGGTGGCCCAAGGGTCGGTGGTCGTCGACCCGGGAGCGCGATCGGCCCTGGAGCGGGGAAAGTCGCTGCTTGCGGCCGGAGTCACCGAGGTCGTCGGAGAGTTCGATGCCGGTTCGCCCGTCGAAGTGATCGACAGCGAGGGCGAGATCTTCGCCAAGGGTCTGGTGCGTCACACGGCCAAGGAGCTGCGCGCCGCCGCTGGTCGGCGCAGCGGTGATCTCCCGGCGGGAGCGCCCCACATGGTGGTGCACGCCGACGATCTCGTGATCTTGCCGGGCTGAACCGGCGCTAGTCGGTGCTGTCGGCCTCGGTCGGAGCTTCCGCGAGTTCGGCAACCGCTGGGGTCTCGATACCGAGTTCGGCCTTGATGCTGTCGAGGCGTGAGTGGGCTTCGGCGTTGCGCGCTGCCTTCTCGATCTCGAGCATCTGGGTTTCGACGTTGCCTTCGGTGAGCTCGGCGCTGGCCTTGGCCTTCGCGTAGCGAGCTTCGATCTTGTCGCGCACTTCCGTGAAGGTCGGAACGTCTTCGCCTACGGCCTCGGACAGGGTGGCCATGGCCGTGTTGACGCTTTCCTGCATCTTTGCCTGGTCGAGTTGGCTGAGAAGCGACTGCTTCTCGCCGAGCTTCTTCTGCAAGAGGTCGCTGTTTTGATCGACGGCGTTCTTTGCCTGATCAGCGGCTTCCGATGCCTGGAAGTGAAGGCTCTTCAGGCTCTCGATCTCCTGTTCGAGAGTGAGCAGCCGATTGGCGAACTGCTCCGCCGCGTTCGTGTAGCGATCGGCCTTCTCGGATTCGCCGGACTGGTAGGCGCCATCGGCCATCGACACGGCTTGTCGGGCGTTGGCATTGACTCGTTCGAGTTCCTCTATCGAGCGGTTGAGTCGCAGCTCGGTCTGCTTCTGGTTGGCGATGACGTTGGCGGCCTGCTGACGCAGCCGCTTGTGCTGGTCCTTCGCCTCGGTGATCGCCTGCTCCAACTGCACCTTGGGATCGGCATTCTCCTCGAAGGAGCCGCCGAGCTTGGCAACGAGGTACTTCCAACGCTTCTTCAGATACTGGAGCATGGGAGAGATGGTAGTTCGGCCAGCGGCATCGGTTGGGTCGTCAGCGCCAGATCACCCTTCGGGCCGGACGCAGGAGCAGGTCGGCATCGCGGACTCCCGTGCGGAAACACACGATCAGGTAGCTGAGCAGCGCAACCGCTCCCACGATCGCTGCCTCGATGAGCAGGGGTAGGGGCTCGACAACCAGCTTGGTCACGGCGGTGGCGACAAAGGCGAAGGCTGCAGCGACGGCTGGTCCGCGCAGCGAACGCCTGGGATCCTCGAGACCGGGCACGTTGCGCCGGACCAGCGCCGAAAGCAGCGTGAGTTCTACCCACGCTCCGATCGCGGAGCCGATGGCGAGGCCGACCGCTCCCAGCCTCACCGGTCCGCTGATCTGGCGAAGATCGGCGTCGAGTGGCCCGAACGAGAGCACGTCGCCGAGCCCGAGGAGCCCGTCCGGTCCGACCAGCACGCGGTCCAGTGGGAACATCACGAGCAGACCGATCGCGGCGGCGATGGCCACTCGGACCGCAGCGATACGAGCCGGACCCTTCGTGTCGCCCACGGCGTAGCAGGTGTTCTGGAGCAGGCGGCTGGCACCGATGGCCGGAAGACCGAACGCGTAGGCCCCGAGGATGAACCACACGAGCACGCCGTCGGTCGCGTCGAACTTGCCACCCTGGAAGAGGACCCCGACGACCAGGTCGCCGGCCGCGATCATGACGAAGGACGCGAGCAGCATCCAGAACGCGATGCGTTCGAGGCTGCGGCGGGTGCGAGCCACCAGGGCGCCGGGGTCGTCGGCCAACCGCGCCATCTCCGGGAGCTCGGCCGCAGCCACGCTCATCGCGAACAGCGAAACCGGGAGTGTGTAGAGCATCTGCGCCTTGAACAGAGCCGACAGCGCTCCGGCGCCGAGGAACGTGGCGAGGATCAAATCGAGGTAGGCAGAGATCT
>Ga0315336_1001886_pt1 | contig 35815 bp, 34 predicted proteins | sample ASW5metaG_FD_204512 | JGI IMG/M metagenome (GOLD analysis project Ga0315336, IMG submission 204512) | Ammonia-oxidizing marine archaeal communities from Monterey Bay, California, United States - ASW #5 | ecosystem: Environmental > Aquatic > Marine > Intertidal zone | place: USA: California... | reverse complement strand
CAAATTCTCTTCCGTTTTCATTTGGAACAACTTTAGTTGTATTAAACCGCTTGATTTCTTTTGTCACCGCACCCTGTTTTGCAAGACAGCGGTCATAAAGCTCATCCGAAATCAGACCTAGTTTATGGCCTTTTCCCATGAGCCTCGTGTCAGCATTGTCCTGCCTAAGTAGAAGGCGGTTTTCGGCGCGCGACGTGAACATCCGATATGGTTCTTGTGTACCTTTGGTTACGAGATCGTCGATCATTACACCGATATAGCTTTCCATTCGACTTAAGGTAAACGGATCGCGGTTGAGAGAACGTAAGGCCGCGTTGATGCCTGCTATTAGTCCTTGCCCTGCCGCTTCTTCATAGCCCGAGGTTCCGTTTATTTGCCCAGCGAGAAAAAGTCCACTTACAGGTTTGGTTTCGAGTGTGGGTAATAGCTGTGTCGGCGGTACGAAATCGTATTCCACTGCGTAACCTGGAGCAACGATCTTAGCATTTTCTAGCCCGGGAATGGTCTGCACTAATTTCCATTGCACTTCTTCGGCTAGGCTAGTGGAGATACCATTGGGGTAGATCCAGTTCGTATCCATTCCTTCTGGTTCTAGGAAAATGTGGTGCGAAAGCCGGTCGGGGAACTTTACCACCTTGTCTTCGATAGAGGGGCAGTACCGGGGACCGATTCCTTCGATAATTCCGCTGTACAACGGTGATAGATGCATATTATTACGGATGACTTCTGCCGTCCTCTCATTTGTATTGGTAATGTGACAGGGTATTTGTGGTCGATTTAGTGTGTCAGTTGAAAAAGAAAATGGTCTTGGATCGCGATCCCCTTCCTGCACTTCACATTTTGAAAAATTTATAGAGTCGCGTAGTAGACGAGGCGGAGTCCCTGTTTTTAAGCGACCTAGTTCGAAACCCTGCTCGAGAAAAGACTTAGAGAGTTTGGTCGATGGTTCTTCACCAACACGACCGGCAGGAGAACTTCTCATTCCCAAGTGGATGCGTCCATTTAGAAAAGTTCCTGTGGTGATAACTACAGACTTTGCATTTAACTCTAGTCCGTTACGGGTGCGCACACCTTTAACAGAACCATTATTAAGGATCAATTCATCTGCTTCATCACGGACCAAACTTAGGTTTGCCTGTGCTTCAAGAGTTCGACGCATTTTATTTTTATAGAGGTGTTTATCTGCCTGTGCCCGATAGCCTTGGACGGCTGGGCCCTTGGAAGCATTTAGAACCCGAAACTGGATACCTGTTTTGTCGATACAACGGGCCATCTGGCCGCCCAGTGCATCTATTTCTCTTACAATATGCCCCTTACCTATTCCGCCAATTGCTGGATTGCAGGGCATAAGCGCAATTTTTTCAAAGTCAAAGGTAATTAGTGCTGTGGGGACACCCATCCTCGAAGAGGCAAGGGCGGCCTCGCAGCCTGCATGTCCACCACCAATAACAATTGCCCCGTAAGGTTTCATAAAAGCACTCTTATCTTTGATAAAATAAAAATATATGCAAACAACCTCATATTCCCATTTTACACCAACGCGCAAAGCAGGCAAAATCCAATATTCAAATAACGCAAACAAGAGTATAATACTATTACCTCAGAAAGTCTTTATCTCAAAAAAGGGTAATGGGATATGGCGTTTTCCTCGCTATGCTATACATGTTATAGTTTCTTGCTGCTTCCTTTATTTAGCTTTTTATGATAGAGTCTGATGACTCGATGGACATTTCATCCTCCCTGCTTCCTGCTTGAGACCATTTTTTCTATACCTTGGACTATTATTAAGGCATGAATAATCGGCTAGGTGCTGAAAAGCGTATTGTTATCACGGGTGTTGGACTGACTGCACCAAACGGCAACAACCTCAATGAATTTCGTAAAAACTTGCTATTGGGAAAGTCGGGGGTGCAAAAGTTTGAGACCCGCTATGTAGGCGAGGTACTCGCAGGAGTTTGTAACTTTAATGTATTGAAATATCAGAAGAAAAAGGAACTTCGTCGGGGTACCCGGGCAGGATCAATCGCGATCTACTGTTGTCAGGAGGCCTGCAATGACGCTGAAATTAATCTGGAGTCAATCGATCGCTCAAGAATAGGTGTTTATCTTGGAGTTACTGAGCACGGCAATGTCGAGACAGAAAATGAAATATATAATATTAGCAAGTACGATTACGATACCAAGTTTTGGTCCCATCATCACAACCCGCGGACCGTAGCAAATAATCCAGCTGGTGAAGTGACGCTTAATATGAAAATTACTGGTCCGCATTACACCATAGGAGCAGCTTGTGCCGCTGGGAACATGGGCGTTATTCAAGGAATCCAGATGCTACGGCTAGGCGAGGTCGATCTGGCGTTGGCTGGTGGGGTATCAGAGAGCATTCATACCTTTGGCATCTTCGCTAGCTTTAAAAGTGAGGGTGCCTTGGCAGAGCACGATGATCCGACCAAAGCGAGTCGCCCATTTGACAAGAATCGTAACGGAATAGTTTGTGCTGAAGGGGGTGGTGTATATATTTTGGAGAGACTTTCTGATGCTAAAAAACGCGGGGCTAAAATTTATGGTGAAATCGTTGGCTATGCGACTAATTCTGACGCTTTCGATTTCATCCTTCCTGAGCCAGGAAGGCAAGCTGAGTGTATGCGCTTAGCTCTTAAAAAATCTGGTCTCAAACCAAGTGATATTAATATCTTAAATACACACGCCACAGCGACGCAAGTAGGAGACATTCAGGAATGTAAAGCAATTCGAGACGTTTTCGGCAAAGAAAAGTCGGTTTGGATCAATAATACCAAGAGTTTTATTGGCCATACCATGGGCGCTGCGGGAACACTTGAGCTTTCTGGTAATTTGCCAGCTTTCGAGGACGGTTTGGTCCACCAGACACTAAACCTCGACGAGCTTGATCCCGAATGTCATCTAGAAAATATTGTTGCCGGTAAGCCCAAGCAGTTAGGTAGTGTGGATTATATAATGAATAATTCGTTTGGCATGTTTGGGATCAATTCGGTATTGATTGTGAAACGGCATGCAATTTAATCTTGATATTTAAAGCAAGATTCAATATATTCAAGGTCTAGGAGACTGTGTATGACTAGAGACGAAGTAAGGCAAGCCATCATAGATATACTCGAGGATATTGCTCCTGATGAGGACGTGAGTTCCATCAAGGATGATGCTATTTTACGCGAGCAGATTGATCTTGATTCTATGGATTTTCTAGATATTGTGATGGAACTTCGCAAGCGATTTAATATTGAAGTTCCCGAGAGTGACTATCAGGAACTAGCTAGCATGGACAGTTGTATTCAATACCTCCAGCCTCTTCTCAAGGACCGTCAACTAGCAAGTTAAACATTTCCTTCCTACAGCATTCAGACTTATTGCTAATTTTTTTTAGTCATTTATTGAGCGGTCGTGATCCTATAATATAAGGGCGGTCTGTATTATCAAGGGTTGCTATTTTTTGCTTAACTTGAGCGAAGTTCCGCATATTTTCATTAGCATATTGGGATTAATGAACTACGACGTTATTGTAATTGGATCTGGTTTATCAGGGTTGGCCGCAGGCATAAGGCTTGCCATGTTTGATAAGAAGGTCCTCATTATTGAAAAACATACGGTAGTGGGTGGGCTCAATTCTTTTTATACCCGCAAAAATCGCACCATTGATGTGGGATTACATGCGATGACCAACTATGCACCCAAGGGTTCTCGTAACACCCCGCTAGGAAAACTACTAAAACAGCTTCGTTTCAGTCACGACGACTTCTGCCTTCACGAGCAAGAAATGTCAGAAATTCGTTTCCCAGGAAAGTGTTTGCGTTTCACCAACGATTTTGAGTTATTGAAACAAGAAGTTTTTGAGAAGTTTCCTAACGAGATGGATGGATTCGTGAGGTTAGTAAAAAAGGTAAAATCTTTCGATGAATTGTCTCTAATAGCAAAAGAGTGGACCTCCTCTCGAGAAGTTCTAAGCAGCTATATTTCTGATCCTATTCTCATTGATATGTTATTTTGCCCGCTAATGTTTTACGGCAATGCTTCAGAACAAGATATGGATTTCTATCAATTCGTGATTATGTTTAAGAGCATCTTCATGGAGGGTTTTGCTAAACCGCTAGGGGGAATGCAGTATATTCTGAATCTTCTGGTGGATAAGTATAAAAGTCTTGGTGGTTACTTAAGAATGGGGGCAGAAGTGGAGTTCATCAATTCCGAGCGGGGGGAGTTTAAATACCTGACTCTTGTTGGTGGTGAGCAGTTGTATGCAGATGCAGTAATTTCTTCAATGGGTCGTCTTGAAACTTTAAGTTGCTGTGATCCAGTCATGGTGGAGAAGGTCTCTGATGATTTGGCAGGACAGGTGTCTTTTATGGAATCATTGTTTGCATTAGATCAGGAGCCTAAAGAGCTGGGTTATCGTCGGAGCATAGTATTTTTCTGTACCGATAATAGGTTTCGATATGAAGTGCCGACAGACCTAATAGATATATCCAGCGGGGTATTGTGTTGTCCCAACAATTTTAAATATCCGGAACCTTTGCCAGAGGGGATGATTCGACTAACGAACTTGGCTAGTTTTGATTTATGGAATGCTTTACCGCGCCGAGAATACATCGACGCTAAGAAAGAGTGGCGAACAAAGGCACTGGAGAGTCTCTTTACATTTTTCCCCGATTTTCGCGATTCTGTGGTATTTTTGGACTCGTTTACGCCAAAGACTATCCACAAGTATACAGGCCATCTCAACGGTGCCGTTTACGGGTCGCCTAAGAAGGCGAAGGATGGGACTACTCCGGTACGTAACTTATTCATTTGTGGGACGGATCAGGGATTTCTGGGGATCGTAGGGGCGACTTTAAGCGGAATTTCAATGGCCAATTTGCATATCTTGCAAAAGAATGTCGCACCAAATGCACAAATCCCGTAAAATTAATATTAATTATGAAACGCAACTGGCTCAAAGACGCTAATTCGGCTTACGATGTGGTTGTCATTGGCAGTGGTCTTGCTGGTATGACGGCCGCAAATCTATTGGCTAAATTAGGACACTCAGTCCTTCTCGCGGAACACCATTACAATATGGGTGGACTGGCCACTTGGTTTAAACGCAAGGGCGGTCATATTCTGGATATATCTCTTCATGGTTTTCCTTCTGGCATGATCAAAACTTTTCGCAAGTACTGGACCAGAGAAATAGCCGATTCGGTTATTCGCCTTAAGGGAATCCGTTTTGACAACCCACAATTTCAACTTGTAACCACCTTTGATAAGGCAGATTTCACGAATATCCTGCGTGAGCGGTTTGGCATTGTTAAGGAAGTCATCGACGATTTCTTTTCCACTGCTCGTAACATGAATTTTTATGACGAATTGAAAATGACTACACGGGAGCTATTTGAGCAATTTTTTCCCGGGAGAAAAGATGTATGGCGTTTTCTTATGGAACCAATAACCTATGCCAATGGTTCTAGCTTGGATGATCCTGCCCTGAGCTATGGCATAGTATTTTCCAATTTTATGGATAAGGGTGTGTTCACTTATCAGGGTGGGACGGATGACCTCATCAAGAAAATGAAAAAGGAATTATTAAAAAATGGTGTAGATATCCGAACGCATTGCCTAGTCGAGAAAGTTCACCTCGAAGGCAAGAGCGTTAAGGGAGTACAAATCAATGGGCAGGATATTGCGTGCCGATCGGTCCTTTCTAATTCAAACATTCTGAGCACTATTCACAAACTAGTTGGCGATGAGAATTTCAGTCCGGAATTCATTAAGGAAGTCAAAAAGGTACGTCTCAACGATTCAAGTTGCCAAGTTTATATCGGAATTAAGAAAGGCGAAAAGATCGACAATGTGGGAGATCTCTTGTTTACTTCCGTCGCTAACGAATACAATACCGATCAAATTCTTGACAAGCAGGTCACTAGCCGAACATTCTCATTTTATTATCCAGAGATGCGACCTGGATCCGATAGTTTCTCGATAGTTTCGTCTACTAATGCGCGATTTAAGGATTGGGCTAATTTGAGCGATGAGGAATATAAGATAGCAAAGGAAAATTTAATCAAGGATACCATCGACGCGCTAGAAAAGTACGTGCCTGATATCCGAAAGAAAGCCAATTACTTTGAAGCAGCAACCCCAAGAACCTTTGAGCGATATACTCTTGCTCCGACAGGTACATCCTTCGGCACCAAATTCGAAGGGTTAAAAATTAGCCGAGACCTTCCGACCCAAATCAACGGACTTTTTCATTCCGGTTCGGTTGGAATTATAATGTCCGGTTGGCTCGGTGCAGCTAATTATGGAGTGATCGTCGCCAACGAAGTTGACAAGTTTATGCGTTCTTTAAAGGATCAACCCCAGCAGATGGTAACTGCTTCCGTTTAATAAATTGTAATATCCCCACCTTAACTAGAGCCACAATGAAATTTGACTTTAAAGGACAAACAGCGGTCGTGACTGGCGGAACTCGAGGTATTGGGCGGGGCATCACCGAGTTTTTACTCGAAGCTGGCGCCAGGGTTGTTGCCACCTACCACTCTAATGATAAAGCAGCGAAAGAATTTGCCAAATCTAACATGGAGCATTCTGATCACCTTGATCTGCGTTCTTTCGATGTCACTCACTATGATGAGGTAGAGCATTTTTACCGTTATGTTGAGCAGACTCATGGAGAGTTCCAGATTTTGGTTCACTGCGCAGGCATTCGAATCGATTCCATAGTTGGTATGATGCAAGAAAGTGACTGGCGTAAAGTTATTGATACTAATCTTACAGGCACTTTTAATATGTGTAAACTTGCAGTGCAGAACATGATGCGTAAAAAGTACGGACGCATTATTGTTATAACATCGCCTATAGGTAGGTTCGGGTTTTCGGGTCAGTCTAATTACGCGGCTTCTAAAGCAGGGCAGGTAGCTTTCGTAAAATCACTTTCCAAGGAAGTTGCTTCGAGAAAGATAACGGTGAATTGTGTGTCGCCTGGATTTATCGATACAGATTTTATAGGAGACTTGTCAGAAGAGCAGAAAAAAAGATACCTCGATATGATTCCGTTGAAGCGCTTTGGGTCGCCTGAGGATATTGCACATTCTGTTCTGTTTCTGGCTTCAACCACGTCCGCCTACATTACTGGTGCTACTTTTGAAGTCACTGGAGGGTTATAGAGCATGAAAAATTTTCTAGATTACATGCCCCAGCGAGAGCCTTTCCTTTTTGTTGACCGGGTTATCGCGGTGACCGACAATGATATTAAAACCGAAAAAAAAATAAAGGCTGACGAGCCGTTTTTTGCAGGTCATTTTCCCGGCCGACCTATCATGCCCGGAGTCCTCATTTGCGAAGCCGTGTTTCAATCCAGTTCGATCCTTATGAGCAAGCGAGCTGGAACTCACTCAGAAGACGGGCGTATTCCACTTATCACAAGAATTTCAAATGTTAAACTTAAACGTGTAGTTTTACCTGGCGATCTTATGGAGGTAGAGGTGAAATTAAAAGAAGTTGTCGGACAAGCTGTCTATATGGCGGGCAAAGTGAAAGTTGGCGAAAAAATCGCACTTACTGTGGAATTTTCGGCAATGTTAGTGACGGAGACGAAATGAGTTTTTTAGGCCTAAAGAATAAAAATATCCTTGTAACGGGTGTTGCCAATAAAAAAAGTGTTGCCTTCCACATCGGAGAAACTCTCCAAAGGGAAGGAACCAACGTTTTATATAGTGTCAGATCAAAAGAAAGAAAAAAAGCAGTTGAGAAACTGCTTGCACCTGCTCGTATATACGTATGTGATGTGGAACATGAAGATGAAATAAAAAATCTACAAAAAGAAGTGTCTAGGGAAATAGATACACTTCACGGCTTGGTTCACTCGGTTGCATTCGCTAATTATGCGGGCGGATTGAAGCCCTTTCATGAAACATCTAAAAATGATTTTTTGCAATCTATGGACATTACCTGTTACTCACTGATCCGTTTATCTGACGCGTTTAAGGATTTGTTTGATCCTAAGGCTTCAGTAGTAACGGTTTCAATTTCAACAACCCGAATGGCGGCAGAAAATTATGGTTACATGGCTCCAGCCAAGGCCGCACTCGACTCATCAATTTGCTTTCTGGCAAAATCATTCAGCGCAACTTCCAGGGTTCGGTTTAATTCGGTCAACGCAGGACTGCTAAAAACGTCCGCTTCAGCAGGCATCCCCGGCTATATTGATTCCTATCTTCATGCCGAAGAACTCACACTGCGTAAACAAGCTCTGACGACCCAGGAAGTTGCAAATTGCGCCGTGTTTCTTTTGGGCGAATGTTCCAGCGGTATCAATGCACAGGGTATCGTCCTTGACGCTGGTATGTCCGTTAATTATTTTGACAAGGATATTATCAGACAATCTAAAAAGCCTGATTAATGGTCTATTATTGCTTTTAAATTGTTGCTGACCTTGCGACTAAAAGTCAAAACTGTTTCAGAAATCGAAGGTCGTTCTCAAAGAAAAGACGAATATCATTGATTCCGTATTTAAGCATAGCAATTCGTTCGACGCCCAGTCCAAACGCGAAGCCAGTGTATTTTTCAGAATTATAATCCACAAATTTAAAAACTGCTGGATCCACCATGCCGCATCCAAGTATTTCCAGCCAGCCAGTGGTTGAACACACCCGGCATCCTTTTCCCGAGCACATAACGCATTCAATATCTACTTCCGCGCTAGGAGAGGTGAAGGGGAAAAAGCTGGGTCGGAACCGAAGTTTGGTTTGATGACCAAAAACCGATTGTAGAAAAATGTCCATGATACCCTTGAGGTTACTAAAAGAAATCTTTTCGTCTACCAATAAACCCTCTATCTGGTGAAACATTGGTGTGTGTGAAACGTCCGAATCGCATCGAAACACTCTTCCTGGAGCGATGATACGTAGGGGGGGCTTCTGATTTTCCATCACATGAATCTGAACTGGTGAAGTATGAGTTCTTAACACAGTTTCTTCTTTAATATAAAATGTATCTTGCATATCTCGAGCCGGATGATCTTTAGGAATGTTAAGAGCTTCAAAGTTGTAAAAATCGGTTTCAATTTCGGACCCCTCTTCTACACTAAATCCTAAACTGAAAAAAATGGATATGATTTCGTCCATAACTTGAGTCACTGGGTGTATCGACCCTGGAAGTTCTCCCCTGCCTGGTAATGTCGTATCGAAGTCTTCACCACTAACCGAACTTTGCTCCAATTTTATTTCTAAATTCTCCGACTTCCCCTGGATAAGGATTTCGACACTTTGCTTGAATTCGTTGATATATTTCCCCACTTCAGGTTTTTCATCGCTAGGGAGAGAGCGCATTTCCTTTAGCATCAAAGAAACACAACCTTTTTTGCCAAGAAAGTCGGAACGTAGTTGCTTAAGTTCCTGTAGGGAGGACACTCCTTCAATCCGTAAGTCAAAATTATCGCGGTGGTGTTTGAGTTTTTCGATCATATCGAGTTGCAGGAGAGGGGGTGATAAACCAGATAATCTTTCCAGTTCTCTCGATTAAGTCGAACCCAGTTGAGACTGGGCAGTTTGGGTTAGAACCTTGAATGAATCTGCGTTGTGGATAGCAAGGTCAGAAAGAATTTTACGATCAAGTTCAATATTCGCTTTTTTTAATCCATGAATAAACTGACTATAGGTAAGCCCTTCCGCTCGCACTGCCGCGTTTATCCTGGCGATCCATAACCTTCTAAAGCTCCTTTTTCTGGTCCTGCGATCTCGATAGGCGTAGCAGAGGCCTTTTTCAACAGATTCCCTGGCCTTGCGGAAAGCCCGACTACGTACACTGCGGTAACCTTTGGCCATATCGAGAATCTTCTTTCTCCGTCTTCTAGAAATGGTTCCATTAACTGCTCTTGACATAACAATCTCCTGTCTTTAAATCAACACTTTGAAGTTTATGTTCGTTGTTAATACACTCAGCTGGAACTAGTAAGGCATCAGTACTTTCATCTTACGAGTATCTCCAGGAGACATGGTCACAGACTGCCGAAGATTTCTCTTCCTTTTGGTAGTTTTGCTGGTCAAGATATGACTCGTAAAAGCGTGGTTACGCAAAATCTTACCAGTGCCTGTCTTACGGAAGCGCTTAGCGGCACCTTTATTTGTCTTTATTTTAGGCATGACTTATTTTTCCGTGTTAGTTATAAAAAAATATCTTTCTAAATCATCAACTTAATGGCTAGTCTATTAAAGACTTTAGGCTTTTTTCTTAAGAGATTTAGGTGCAAAGATCATGCATAGAGTCTTGCCTTCCTGTTTGGATTCTTGCTCAACTAAGGCAATATCCTCCAATGTCTCAGTAACTCGCTCAAGAAGCCTTTGTCCATTTTCACGGTGAACGATTTCTCTTCCTCGGAAAAAAACGACGACCTTTACTTTGTCCCCAGCTTCTAGAAAACGGAGGGCATGTTTCAACTTGAAATCGTAGTCATGCTGCTCCGTATTGGGTCGGAATTTAACTTCCTTGACGTGAATGATCTTTTGTTTCTTTTTCGCTTCATGAGCCCGTTTGCTTTGTTGATACTTAAATTTGCCGTAATCCATGATCCGGCAAACTGGCGGATTGCTGTTAGGAGCCACCTCCACTAAATCCTGATTTTGTTCTTCTGCCAGGCTAAGAGCCTCTTGGGTTAGGCAAATACCAAGTTGTTCGCCATCATTACCAATCAAGCTTACTTCCTTCACTCGGATCATGTTATTGATACGTTGTTTCTGTTTCTTAATGATGAAAAAAACCTCCTCTAGATAGATTGAACTGCATCGCCAAGTTGTTTTTCAAGAGCTTCAGTCTTTAATTCATCAATAAAAGTATTGATGTCGACCGCCCTCGTTTCTTTTGAGCGTCGCTTACGCACAGCTAAAAGCTTGTTTTCTGCCTCCTTTTCCCCGAGAATAACCATGTAGGGGATCTTCTGCAGCTGGGCCTCCCTGATTTTGAACCCAATTTTCTCATTTCGCAAGTCTTTTTCTACGCGCAATCCATTATTCGTCATGTTTTTGAATACTTCATCGGCATATTTCTGATGTTGATCAGTGATTGGCAGAAGAATAACCTGAATGGGTGCTAACCATAGAGGAAAAGCTCCTGAATAATGTTCGACAAGGCAACCAAAAAACCTCTCCAAGGATCCCATTAATGCCCTATGCAGCATAATAGGTTGGTGCTTCTGCCCATCTTCTTCAATATAGTTGATGTCGAACCTTTTAGGAAGATTAAAATCCACTTGAACCGTTGAAACTTGCCAAAACCTATTAAGACTATCCTTTATTTTTATATCGATTTTTGGCCCATAAAACACGCCCTCGCCGGGATCGACTTCATATTTGAGTTGTGATTTTTCTAAAGCATACCTGAGGGCCTTGGTAGCTTTTTCCCAATTCTCGTCTGAACCCACAAATTTATCTGGGCGCGTACTCAAATAAACCTTATATTCGCTAAAGCCGAACGATCTCAAGATAAACAATATGAGGTCTAGAACTTTAACAATTTCTTCCTCAACCTGGTTTGGCCGGCAGAATAAATGAGCGTCGTCTTGGGTGAACCCTCTTACTCTTAACAGTCCGTGCAAAACTCCCGACCGTTCATAACGATACACTGTCCCCAATTCAGCGAATCTCAAAGGTAAGTCACGGTAGCTGCGCAAACGACTCTTGTATATTTGGATGTGGAATGGACAGTTCATAGGTTTCAGTACATATTCTTTTCCTTCGATATCCATAGGTGAAAAAATATTATCCTTATAAAAATCCATATGTCCACTGGCTTTCCACATCTCCACTTTTGCCGCGTGTGGCGAGTGCACCATCTCGTAACCGCTGGCAAAATGTTCATTTTTCCAAAAATCCTCCATAAGGCAACGTATTCGCGACCCTTTAGGATGCCATAGGATAAGCCCAGGCCCGACATCATCAGCTACCGAGAATAGATCCAATTCTTTTCCTAATTTGCGATGATCACGTTTTTTGGCTTCTTCCAGGCGTTTCAGATAGATTCGTAGCTCTTTATCCGTATGCCATGCAGTACCATAAATTCGTTGTAGTACTTTATTTCGTTCGTCGCCACGCCAATAAGCCGCTGACGTGTGCAATAATTTAAAGGACTTAATGGCATTAGTGTTATTAACGTGTGGCCCCCGGCACAAGTCGGTGAAATCGCCTTGGGAGTAAACAGAGATAGGGTCGTTAGATTCAATGCCATTAATCACTTCCAATTTAAATGGCTCGCCCATGTCATCGAATAACTTGAGTGCTTTTCCACGCGGCAATTCCTGACGGACAATTTCCAGGCTCTCTGCCGATATCTTTTGCATACGCTGTTCTATTTGTTTCAGATCTTCCGGAACGAAAGGAGATTCACGATAAAAATCGTAATAGAACCCGTCCTCAATCACTGGGCCAATAGTTACTTGCGTTTCCGGATACAACTGTTTTACTGCCTGTGCCATTAAATGCGCAGCACTGTGCCGGATTGTTTCAAGATCAAACTTTGGTCTGTCATTTGCCATTGAATTTATCCAATGTTTTGGTTGGTATCATCCAAGTATCATCGAGATTCGCATAACCTTGTTTACCGCATGTCATTCAAAATGTTGTTAAAATTCCTAAAATTTCGAAGAGCTAGGCACCCGTAGGCAATCAATGTTTGTACTGGGCTAGAAAAACAGACCATGGAAGATCGGTTCCTGAAGAAATATAGGCACGGGCGGTTTCGAACCGCCGACCCCTTGCATGTCAAGCAAGTACTCTGCCCCTGAGCTACGCGCCTAAATGCGGTAGGCCTATTTTATTGTTAATGGTTCGTTTGTCAAGGGAAAGATGGGGCCTTTTAAGCAGTAAAATAACTGATTTTTAAGGGACAAATCATTATTTGGTGCGCTTTACAATTAGAAAAATTTAAAAAATTAAAACCAAGTTAAATTATGATAGGCACGATATCGATCACCAAATTTAGCAAACATTGCTTTCTCCTCTAGCTGGGCGCGAATAATATTAAGAGGAATGATTATGACAAATAAGTAAATCATCCCAAAAGTCGAACCGCAGGCAAAAAAAAGTCCAAAATGCGTGCATACGATTCCAACGTAGATAGGATGCCGGATAAAGCGGTAAACACCTCTTGCTACAATTGAGTCTGTTTCTGGTAATATTCTTAAAGCTTTGCCTAAGCAAGCCATTCCAGCTATCCAGAGTACCAGTCCTGATAGGCCAATAATTAAGCTTAAAGGAACTAGGCTCTCATTACCGAATCCAAAATCTTTAGGAAGGAAAAATACAATCAGGAGTGGTAATAGGTACAGGGATGGAATCGAAAGGTCCAAAAAAAATTTTTGATTGGGCGTTAGCAGTTTGGGGTTGAACATTTTTAAATTTTCAAAATGAGTAGCTTTGACCAAGCCGATCCTTTTAATTATATTATTCGAAGTAGAGTTTTGGTTTTTACAACTAATATAATTTCAATTTAGCACGTGCTGGTTGAAGGTTTCTCTTCCTTCTAAAATCTCCATTTCCAAAGCAACTTTGTAAAAAGGAAGAACGATGGAGCCGGGCTTGAGTTTAACCCCATCTTTTTCAGTGGTGAGGATGAGTTTTGCGCCAGCTTTACGTGCTGAAGACTCAATTAATTTTAGATCGGAAAGGGTATATTTATGGTGATCGGGGAAGGGGTGATAATAAACTAACCGTGCCCCAGTTTGTTCTAGAATTTTCCGGAAGTCATCTGGGTTAGCAATACCGGAAAAAGCTGCCACTGGTTGATTATGGAGTTCCTTTTTATCAAGGATTTCCCCATTGTCGAATTTTAAAAGCGAATCAAGCCGTAGGGTCGATTTGACAATTGGTAAATCTTTAATCAAATGTTCGTTGATGCCAGGTGGATAGCTTGCCCCTCCAAATCGAGTTATGCAGACAAAATCAGCACGACGCGCCTCTTTTTTTGGTTCGCGTAATTCACCAGCAGGGAATAGCTGCCCGTTGCCAAACGGACGCTGATGGTCGAACAACAAAATGTTCATATCGCGCTTAAGAGCTAAGTGTTGGAATCCGTCATCAAGAATCAATGTATCTACACCGAAATGTTCCATGGCATAGCGGCCTGTCTGGTATCGATCACTACCTACCAACACCGGGACGTTTTGCAATCGTTGCGCCATCATTACTGCTTCGTCTCCAGCAACTTCAGGGGAAAGTAGAATATTTTTTCCATCACATACTACATTGACTTCATTCTTGGTATTTCCACCGTAACCTCGCGAAAGAATTCCAGGTTTGTGTCCATTCCCTCGCAAAGTTTCTGCTATCATCATCACAACAGGTGTTTTCCCAGTTCCCCCAAGGGTCAGATTGCCAACACTAATGACCCGGCAGTCTAGCTTATGGGATGGGAACAAGTTCCAGCGGTAGGCCCACATACGAAAATAGTGGCCCCAAAGATAAAAAAGCGATAGTAATTTTAAGATGAGGTAAAGTGGCAAATGGTAAAACTTGCGTTGCAGGGAAATAACTTGATAATAAAGCCTCTCAAATCTCATAAATAGAGCCTATGTTTTTTGAATTAGGTATACTCTCACTCCTATGAGTCTTGTTTATCATATCATCATCGGATTCCTCATCCTAGTTGCATTGCCTGCTATTGCCTTCCGAATGGTTTTCGATTCTGATTTCAAAGCTATTATTTTGCAACGGCTTGATGGATACAAAGTTCTTGAACCGTTGAATGATTGTCTATGGATTCACGCGGCTTCTGTCGGTGAAGTACGGATGGCAAAAATTCTGATCTCTGCGTTAAAAGCAAAAGGAGAGACTCGCCCAATTGCTTTATCTACGTTTACATCGACAGGTTTTGAACAAGCAAAGAAGGAAGGGTTGGGGTATGTATTCCGCATGCCGGTGGATTTTCCATTATGGCTCAACCCGGTTTTTGACCACTTATCTCCCTCACTTCTCATCATTATTGAAGCGGAAATGTGGCCTAGTCTTCTTAGTGAGTGTAAACGTCGAGAAATACCAGTTCTTCTTGTAAATGGACGCATAACCCAGAAGTCGACTGACCGCTATAAAATACTTTTCTTTCTTTTTAATTGGATTGCGGAAAACGTATCTTTTTTTTCCATGCGTACACAAAAGGATGCTGATCGTTTACTAAGTTTGGGAGTGGATCCAAGTAAAATAAGTATAGACGGTAACATCAAGTTCGATGGACTAATATCAACCTCTGACATACTTTCAGGAAAAGAAAAAGAATCTAACTGGGTCGTTTTTGGGTCAACGCGGCCTGGTGATGAAGGGCCGGTTATGGAAGCAATTGTTAGACTCTATGAAAAATATCCAAAGTTTAGGTTTGCCATTGCCCCTCGTCATATAGAACGATTGCGTGAGGTGAAAGAGTTGATCAAAAGTTACGGAATTGCTTTTCAGCTTCATTCTGAGCAGGACAACCCTAATAACTCCAGCCTTATTTTGCTTGATTGTTTGGGAGAACTGAACGGATATTATGCAAAAGCTTGTCTTGCTTTTGTTGGTGGTGGATTCAATCCAAGATTTGGAGGGCAAAATATAATTGAGCCAGCTTCTTATGGGTTGCCCGTTGTATTTGGCAAACACATGAGTAATTTCGAAGAGGAAGCACGTTTGCTTATTGATTCGGGAGGTGGGGTTCAGATTAACAGCCCGGGAGAATTGTATAATGCTTTGGACCAACTTTTGGCGGACCGAGAAGAATGCCGGAATCGTGGCGAGAAGGCGCGAGAAACTGTTGTTAGAAACCGTGGTGCCGTAGAAAAAACTATCAAATTAATAAATCGACTGGCAAATTGAGTATCCCCTGATTTTTTTTATGATTTATTTGTATCATCTAATTTCAGTGTTTTCGATTTTTTTGGTTGTTCCCTGCTTTGCTTTTTTTTCTCTTTTTAGTCGAAACAAATGGCGCAGACTAAGCGAGCACTTTGGCATGGTTTCCTTTAATGAGGTACCAGAAAAGACACAAAAAACCATTTGGTTCCACGCGTTGTCTTTGGGAGAAGTGGTTGGAGCGACGCCTACCATTCGACTTATTAGAAAAAACAGGCCTCAGGATCGAATAGTTGTTTCGGTAACAACGGACTCTGGGTTTGAAGCGGCGAAAAGAAAGCTTCCAGATATTGACGCCTTATTTTATTTTCCCCTTGACTGTTTTCCATTTAATTGGGCCGCAATCCAAAAAATTCAGCCTAGTTTGTTTATTTTAGTTGACACTGGATTCTGGCCAGGATTCATTCACCTTTTACATTTGAAAGGCATACCAGCATTACTATTCAATGGTCGAATTTCCAGTCGTTCGATACAAAAATACAGGATATTTGGTTCTTTTTTTCCAAAACTGTTTAATTGGTTTAAAGTTTTATGTGTACAAAACCCAAAAAGTCGTAGTGGTTTGGAATCGCTTGGCGTTGATAAGTTCCGTCTTATCGTGATCGGCGACCCAAAGTTTGATACTCTTCCAAGTCCCTCTAAAGGGAAGCGGGATAAGGTTCGCCAAAAAATGAGAATCGCCCCCCTTTCCATGGTTTGGGTGGCTGGAAGTACCCATAAAGGAGAAGAGGCAACTATACTCGATGTTCATAGTAGGTTGAGAGAGCAATTCGGAAATTTGATCCTGATCTTGGCTCCTCGCAGACTTGAAAGAACTACGCACATTGCCCGTATCATAATGTCAAAAGGGATTAGTTTCGTCCGCCGATCTGACCAATGGGATAAAGACGATGACAATTTTTCTGTCCTTCTACTTGATTCTATGGGAGAGTTGGCGGAAGTTTATTCAATCTGTGATCTTGCTTTTGTAGGAAATAGTCTTTTAGCTCCAGGTGGTGGCCATAACTTGATTGAGCCAATAGCCCAAGGTAAACCAGTTTTGTTTGGACCCTTTGTGGAAAATAATAGGTATACCGCAGATGAATTGATAAAAACAGGGCTTGGTATGCAGGTAAGCAGTGAGGATGAAATGGAAGAGGCAGTCAGGCATTGGTTGTTAGATGAAATTGAACGCGCAAAACTAGAAGGGAAGGCCAAAGGATTTATTCTTCACCACCAGGGTGCATCTCGCCGAATGGCTGATCTAATCGAGGACCAATTAAAAATTTAATTTTTATTGTATAACTCTGCTGCGGCTTACCACCCAAATCATAAGAGTAGAGAGTGTGAATGCGGGAACGAGTTCGTAAATGACGCTGTCTGATAATCCCAAAACCTTCCAGATAATCGTGGTGAAAAACCCAGTTAACATCCCTGCTACCGCGCCTTCACGTGTTATTTTTTTGGAATATATAGTGAATAGAATTATCGGGCCAAAACTTGCACCGAGTCCAGACCAAGCGAATAATACAAACCAAAAAATCACACGGGTTTCAGTGAGTGCAACAGCCATTGCAACCAGTCCGATAGCCAAAACAGTTACACGACTGACGGTAAGAATATGCTTAGGGTTCATTGAGTTACATATGATTTTGCAATATACATCATGGGCTATAGCAGAAGCAGCAACGATGACCTGCGAAGAGACTGTAGACATGATCGCGGCAAATATGCTGGTTAATACCAAGGCACTGAAAAAAATCGGTAGTAGGTTTTGGGCGGCGGTTGGAAACAGGTGTTCAGGATCAACTAGTCCTGGGAAAAGTGCTCGTCCGCAGATACCAAGGAGTATTGCCGAACTATATATTAATGTTCCCCAAACCAACGCTATCCACATTCCTTGCTTGATTGTTTTCGAATCTTTGGCTGCCATATAACGAGTGATCACATGTGGCTGGCCAGGGTAACCTAATCCGATACCCAGCATTCCGATCATCGATCCGAAAAAGGCGGCAGTTGTTTTGTCTCCCATCCAGGTAAGTGTAGTCGGAGAAACTGCATTCACTTTTTGTATCATTTCCGAGAATCCACCCAGCTCTACCAGCGCGACTAGTGCCAACATAGCCAACCCAACGACCATTATGAGTCCTTGAACAAAGTCGGTCCAGGCCACCGCACGAAATCCTCCCATCATTGTATAGAATATGATGATAGTACCCCCTACAGGGATGCTTGCCAAATGTGGTATGCCAAAAATAGCGTCGAAAGTTTTTCCTATAGCGGTAAACTGTGCTGCAACGTAGGCTATCATGCAAACAAAAATTATAACTACGGAAATAAAACGTATGAGATGGGTGCGGTCGTTGAAACAAGTTTGAAGATAGTCAGGAACAGTGAGTGCATCTTCCTCACGGGAGTGTTTACGTAAACGATCGGCAATAAAAACCCAGTTCAGAGTATATCCGAGAATACAGCCAGGGAAAAACCATACTGCCGAGAGCCCGTCTTTATAAGCGAGCCCAACGGTTCCAAGAACTGCCCACGCACTTTCAGAGCTAGCTGTTGAGGAGATTGCTGTAACCCAGGCTTTAAGCGATCGGTTGGCAAGAAAAAAATCAGTAGGAGTGTGAGTGGAGCGGGATACGGTATAGCCAATCAAAAGCATGGCTCCTCCATAAATTATGAATACTGCTCCAATGATGCCAGAAAGCTCTACCATAACTTGGAGATTATAACACTGGCGATGTTTAGGCAGAAGGGGTGTCTAGGATTATTGAGATAAAAGTGGCACCAAGGAGAGTGATTTTTTAAATTAATTTAGTTACTATGGTGACTCCCTTAACAAAGGGTTTGCTTCTATCATGGATTCAACTTTTATTTAACAAAAAAAATAATGTCAAAATACGATTTCAAATCTATTGAAGTGAAGTGGCAAAATTACTGGGATGACAATAAATCCTTCAAAGCAGAGCGCGACTGCTCAAGGAAAAAATATTACCTTTTGGAAATGTTTCCCTATCCATCAGGGAGAATTCATATGGGGCATGTGCGCAATTACGGAATCGGTGACGCTATTGCCAGGTTCATGCGCATGAAGGGTTTTAATGTGTTGCACCCGATTGGGTGGGACGCTTTTGGGTTGCCGGCAGAAAATGCCGCGATCCAGAACAAGACCCACCCAGCGCAATGGACTGAAGACAATATTGTTACCATGCAGACACAATTAAGAAGTTTGGGGCTCAGTTATGACTGGGATCGTGAAATTGCCACTTGTCGCCCAGAATATTATCGTTGGAATCAGTGGTGTTTTCTCAAGTTCTATGACAAAGGACTGGTATATCGTAAAAAATCACTAGTTAACTGGTGTGAGTCCTGTAACACGGTGCTAGCTAATGAGCAAGTAGTGGATGAGTGTTGCTGGCGTTGCGATAGTGAAGTGGAAGATCGTTTTCAGGAAGGATGGTTTCTTAAAATAACAGACTATGCTGATCGATTGCTAGAGGGCTGCGAAGCTCTATCAGGGAAATGGCCAGAACAGGTGCTAACGATGCAAAAAAATTGGATCGGTAAAAGCTATGGTGCCGAGATTGATTTTAAAATAAAAGGGAAAAACTCATCTATAAAGATTTTTACCACACGCCCAGATACCCTTTTTGGAGCAACATTTATGGTGTTATCGCCAGAACACCCTCTTGCACGTGAGTTAGCTTTTAGTACAGTGCAGGAAACGGTGGTTGATCAATTTATCAGTAAAGTAAAGAAGGAAGATAAGATTTCGCGCACAAGTGAAACTGGGCAGAAAGAGGGCGTCTTCACAGGAGCTTATGCGATAAACCCACTCACAGGAGAAGGTGTGCCCGTTTGGTTAGCAAACTTTGTATTGATGGATTATGGTACCGGTGCAATTATGTCTGTTCCTGCACATGACCAGCGCGACTTAGATTTCGCGCGCAAGTACGACCTTCCTGTTCGCGTGGTCATTGAACCCACAGAAGGTGTATTGGATCAATCTAATATGACGGAGGCATTTTCCTCCGATGGAACTATGACAAAATCAGGTCAATTCAACGGTTTCTTTGGTGGTGAAGCAAGGCGGAAAGTTTGTGAGTACCTAGAAGAAAAAAAAATTGGTAAAACGGCGGTGAACTTTCGTCTGCGTGACTGGGGTGTATCGCGTCAAAGGTATTGGGGCACGCCGATTCCTATCGTTCATTGCGATGGTTGTGGATTAGTGCCAGTCCCAGAAGGCCAGCTTCCTGTCCAACTTCCTCTTGATGTCGAACTGGACGACAGAGGGCGGTCCCCGCTCAGAACGCTTGCAGAGTTTTATAAGACACGATGCCCTAAATGTCAAAAACCGGCACGTCGAGAAACGGATACATTGGACACCTTTATGTGTTCTTCATGGTATTTTGACCGCTATGCTTCAGCAAATAACGGTCACGCCGCGTTTGATAAAGACGATGTGGACTATTGGATGCCAGTGGATCAGTACATTGGTGGAATAGAGCATGCGATTCTTCATTTGCTTTATTCACGATTCTTTCATCTCGTGTTCAAAGATATGGGACTTGTAAGGTCCGATGAACCTTTCGAGCATTTGCTGACTCAAGGGATGGTTATCAAAGACGGGGCTAAGATGTCCAAATCGAAAGGCAATGTAGTTGATCCTGACGATATTATTCAAAATTATGGAGCAGATACCGCCCGATTGTTCATTTTATTTGCAGCTCCTCCTGCGAAAGATCTAGAGTGGAATAGTAAGGGAGTGGAAGGTTGTTCCCGTTTTTTAAAGCGTGTTTGGCGAATTTTTCATGATTTTTTCGATTTAATCAAGTCCGCCAGCCCTGTCCCTAAAGAATATGAAACGAATATTAAGGAATTGCTTAAACTGAGGCGGGTAACGCATCTGACAATTCGTCGTGTGACAGATGATATTCAAATCCGCATGCAATTTAATACTGCTATTTCAGCTATCATGGAGTTCGTAAACCATCTGTACGTTTTCCGCGACGAATGGGGGTCGCTTAATAATGATAGCGATGAGGGCAAAGCGATGATTAGAGAAAGTTTTGAAATACTAATTCTCCTCCTTTCCCCCTTTGCTCCACATATTGCAGAGGAGATGTGGTCGTTATTGGATCACGAAACATCAATTGCTCATGTTGAATGGCCGGCATTTAATGAAAGTTTGACGAAAACAGAGGAATTATTGATCGTGGTTCAGGTGAATGGTAAGGTGAGGCAACGGATTGTAGTTCCAGCGACTGCCAGTCAAGAAGACATTAAAGTCCAAGCACAACAAAATCCTAAGATAGAAGAACAAATGAAAGGCAAAAAAATTAAGAAGGTTATCGTGGTTCCAGGGAAGCTAGTTAATATTGTGGTGGAATAAATAGGATGAAACTTTTTTGTTGTGTTGTACGTTTTATTATACTTGCCTCACTTTTTTCTGGATGTGGCTATCATCTAGTTGGTTATGGGTCTGCTCTTCCTCAGCATATTCGTACGATTGCTATCCCCGTATTTAAGAATACTTCCCCTGAGCCTAATATTCATCGGGATGTCACGGACTCTATCCGCAGGTCATTCATCACGGACGGCAGGCTCAAGTTGGTTGGCACCAAGGAATCCGACCTTCTTATTCGTGGGATTTTAACCGACTATCAGTTGCGAGCGGTATCTTTTAGCGGTATGGATGTGGCGGAGGAATATATTGTTCGCTTAGGAGTTCAGGTTGAAGCCTATGATCGGGTGAAAAAAAAAATACTCCTTGCTCAAAAATTCGTTACGCAATGGGATTACAAAGCCACTTCTGGTGTAACAGGTTCTGAATCGGCACGATTTGCTGCCCTTAAAGAAGCTTATGATGACTTAGGTAGCCGATTAATCAGCATCATAATCGAACAATTCTAGCTAACTTTCAATGATTATTGACCAGATTCTATGTAACATTGAAGACGGGAAAATTGCCCCATTTTATTTTCTTTACGGATCCGAAAGTTTTTATCGTATAGAAATAATCCGGGCACTTAATCAAAAACTGATCACTCCAGATAATAAAGACTTTAATCTGGAAAACTTTGAAGCTAGAGAAACATCAGCATGTGATTGGATAGGAGCGGCAAAGACTCTTTCCTTCATGGGGGGTAAAAAGTTTCTGATTGTTCGCAACTTGCATGAAGCCACCTTGAAAGATTACGACCAAAAAACGTTTCTCGACTATGTTTCCGACCCAGTGCTAGATTGTTGTTTTGTAGTGACTGCAGACAAGATAGATCTCAAGCGAAAATTTTATAAGACACTTATCTCTAAGAGGGGGGCGGTTCTCTGTGAAGCTCCCCAAGAAGCGAGCCTGATTCCCTGGGCGAAACGGCGTGCCAGATCTTTAGGCTATGAATTGAAGACGGAAGCGGCAAGAAAAATGGTTGAGCGCGTTGGGCCTAAGCCAGGGATTTTAGCTAAAGAACTTGAAAAAATAACTGTCTATGCAGGAAAAGCTAAAACAATCACAGAGTTGATGGTGGGAGAACTGGTTGGAGAAATAAAAATGGCAAATGTTTTTGCTCTTACAGAGGCTCTTAGAGAAAAAAAGGTGGATAAGGCTTTATGTTTATTGAAGAATCAGCTAGACCATGGGGAAGACCCAGTGAAAGTTTTGGGTCTAATTGCCTGGCAGTATAGAACATTGTGGGAAGTGAAGTATTATCAAACTCAAAAGCTTGGGGTTCGGGAAATAGCGGGACGAATGGGGGCAAAGCCATTCCTTGTTGAGAAAGCCTTACAATACACAAAAAAATTCAGCCAAGTTACACTAAAGAACGGTGTCAGGAGCTTGTTTGATGCAGATAGAGAAATTAAAACTTCTGGGAAGGATCCTCAAGGGACTTTGGAGTCCTTACTACTGAAGCTTTGTTCAAGCTGAGGCAGAGAATCGATACACTTTTCTAGCGAGACCAGCGACTTTGCGTGAAGCAGCCCGCTTGTGAAGTACCCCCTTCGCGGCGCTTTTCGAAATGATTTGTGATGCTTCCTTCAGCGCGTTTTGCGCTACAGCCTTGTTTTTCTCATCTATTTCTGAGAGAACGTTCTTGATAGCATTTTTTACGCGGGTACGTCTCGTTTTGTTCCGTTCGTTTCGCTTTTCATTTTGTCTGTTGCGTTTTAACGCAGATTTATGATTAGCCAAGGAAATCTCCTGAATTAAAAAGGCCTACTATCAAATAAAGATAAGCAGTTCTTATACTTTATTTGGGGCAACTTTGTCAAGGGGTAGATAGAAAACCAAAAAAAACATTCCCTATGATTCGAAAACAATCGCGCAGTTTCTCCAGAATTTATCAGTAAGATGATTCTAATTATTGATCAAGATATTTTTTCAATAGTTTGGATTCTATGATTTTCTTGTTTCCGTATGCAAACTTTCGAGCCAGTCTCAAACGGTCCTTTGCTTCTTTCCGCTTACCTTGCTGGTGTTGCATTAAGGCCAAGTTAAAATGGATTTCTCCAGCTGTACTATCTGCAACATTGGCTTGGGTAAATGCTATCAATGCATCCATATATTTACTTTCATGGAAGTATTTAATTCCTCTGTCGTTGTGTATTTTTGCAGAGGGTTCTGCTGCCGCAGGCAATAGTAATGGGACCTCATCAGTTTTGTCACAATTAATGATGTTTAACACGACCAGAATTGTTAGCACGACCTGTTTCATAATTTGGAATTTAACACTTAATGTTAATTATATATTTTAATTATTAGAATCACTGCCAGGAGTACAGATATTTCAATTACGACCATAAACTGATGGATAATACAGGGGGTCTTTTATGTAGTATTTTTGTTGTATGTAAATAGAATAGAAGTTGATTAAACTATTTTTGAATGTGGGAAATTGTGTGCGACCACATCGGCCCAAAGCATATCCCAGATAATAAAAATACCTAATAACTCGATTGGGTATCACCATAAATTCTTATTAAGGGCCTTTGAATATAACTATAAAAATTATATTATGTTATCGAAACTCTTAAGTAATTCCCATTTTTTTATTTCTGGAAGGTGAATGCCGAGCGTAAAAATTAAATTCACCCAGGTCCTAGCCATGTATGCCAATCATCATTAATCACACCTTTATTTTTATAGCGCTTCATGGCGTCCTTGCATTGGCAGGCTCGTTTGGTTTTTGATAGACTCAGGAATGTCCCGGCGAGGATACTAGGCAAACAGGAAACAGATTTTTCGACCCGAATTTTTTCTTGATCGGTCTGCATTCCCTCAAACAATTCACCTTTTTTATATTCTCGAGTAATGGTACCTTCAGCAAAATTAGTTAAATAGCAAATCGACGCGTAACATATTTCAAGTTCGCGGGCTAGAAAAAGTTCTGGCGCCAGGGTCATGCCCACTAAATCACCGCCATTTAAACGAAATTTTTTAATCTCAGCAGGAGTTTCTAGCCGCGGTCCTTCAGTGCAAACGTAGATTGCTTGCTCATGATGAAGAAACCCAAGCGCGTGCATTGAGTCATGGACAAATTCGCGAATTTGGGGACAAAAAGGTTCATTTTGGCGAATAAAACCAATACCCCGGTTTTTGAAAAAAGTCGTTTCTCTTTTTCGCGTTTCATCTATGATATCGTTGGGTAATGCATATTCACCAGGTTTAAAAGATGTGTTGATAATACCAGGCCCAGACCATGAGATAATTCGTTCAACGCCGCATTCTTTGAGCGCATAAATATTGGCACGATAATTTATAAAAGGGGCAGTGGTTGAATAGTCCTTTTCTCCGTGCCGTGATAGAAAAAGATAATGCAAGTTACCAGCCCGGAAATGATGAATCGGGGCACTGTTGCCAAATGGAGTTTCAAGGATATTGGTACTTTGTTTTTCGCCTAGAACACCATTGGCAAGCACCATATAAGCGCCGCTTCCACCTATAATAGCAAGCGGGACTGATAAAGAATTCTTTTTTGATGAATTATTCATTGGTCTAGATAGGATTTAATATCGCCCACATAATGATTTGCTGATTTGTAAATGGATAGCATCTCATCGTCAGTCAGTTTGCGTTTAACTTTTGCCGGAGATCCCAAGACCATATTGCCTGGTGGCACAACAGTTTTAGGTGTTACTAGAGAGCCTGCGCCGATTATACAATTTTCGCCTATTTGTGAACCGTCCATTACAACAGCGCCCATTCCAATTAGGCAACGGGACGCAATACTGCAGGCATGAAGGGTAACGTTATGTCCAACTGTAACTTCATCACCTATGATAAGTGGATATTTTTCACGAGCCACGTGAAGTACGCAGCCATCCTGAATATTAGATCGACTGCCAATACGAATATAATTAACATCACCGCGAATCACAGCATTAAACCAAACGCTACTTTCTTCTCCTATCGCAACATCACCGACCACCATGGCACTTTGAGCAACAAAAACTGATGAGGAAATTCGGGGTATTTTATCTTTAAAGGATAAAATCATTTTTTTATGATTGTTTAAGTGAATTTTAAAATACGCTTTCCCCTATAAGAGAATTATAGTCATAAATGAACTTTTAAGCTTTAGGAATTTAGTCGTCAACTGAAGTTAGATATTTTTCACTGATAGCCTTGTGGCATTTCCATGCCAGAATTTTTCTATCTGATTCTCGCTGTAATAAAGGAAGAACCTCAACGGTTACATTTAATTGCGTACATTTCAAAAGCCTAGCTATGTGTGTTAGGAAATTAAAATTGTGCCAACAGGCAATGGATGGATTATTCTTATCATGATAGCGTATGACAACAGGTACGACAGGTTGTCCGACCTGAATAGCGGCTTCAAGATGTGATGATTTGAAAGGTAAAATATTTTTACCGTCAGAAGCTTGTGCTTCAGGGAAGAGGATCACAGAGCACCCGGCTTTCAAGCGAAGCTCGATTTGATTAATCGTGGAGCGGACTTGATGTTTTCTGCTTCGATCTACGAAAATGGTTGCACCAAGTTGCGCTAGCCAATTCATAAGGGGCCAGCGTCCCACTTCTGATTTGGATACAAAAAATGCTGGGAAACAAAAACCCATTACAAAAATATCGGGTGCTCCCATATGATTGGCAACGATGAGAGATCCTGGACAAACTTTTAACCCATCTATTCTATTGATCCTAATATTAAGTAGTAGGCAAGAATATTGAGCCCATAACTGGGTAAAAAAAACGATACCACGATAATAAGCTTCCTGAGATTTGTAAAACATGAAAAATAAACACAAACCTATTATCCCAAAAAATAAGTAGCCTGAGACTAATCCAATCAATCTTATTAAGGCAAGTAAATATCTCATGATAGCTTCAGAATGTTTCGTCAGTTTTGCTTACCACTTTGAGTATATCAGTAAACAATATTTGGCCAAGGTTGTTTGCCAGAGATAATATTAGTTCTGAAACCTTTAATTCAGGAGCAACTTTAATAGCAAGTGGGTTTGTTAAATTGCTAGCAATATGGGACCATGCCGCGCGGCTTTTAAACAAGCTATAATGAATTTTATCTATCCCGCAATACTTTTTCATCTCATTGATTACAGTTATATTTTTGTCGAATGCTTGAAATATGAAATCATTGATAGTCTGGATAGCTTCGGACGCTTGATTTTGTTCTACGTAACTTTTTGGAAAAAAAATACAGCGAAGGATACGAAAATAAAATGCACTAACATCTTTTTTAAGGTCTATAGGAATAGAGGTAATAAAAACTTTTGCTTCAAGTTCATTTAGTCTATTAAAAAGGAGATTCAACCCTTCAATGATTTCCTCTGAGGAAACGCCATACATTATATCGTTGCCAATATCAGTGATAAGAACTATGACCTGCTGGTTTTTTTTCCTTTTATTATAGGCTGCTTTAAGAATATCGCAGTAGAGGATTGGGGGATAGATAGCATTGAATATTCCGCCTTGGCTGATATAGCCTCTTCCGGGGCCCATAGCATGCAAAAAACTAACTGGTCTTGGAAATACGCATCGCGTGATACAACGCTTTAACCCATAAAGAGACCGGGCTAGATTACTTGCACCAAGAAAAATAAAAAGTACAGAACTCTGGTTTTCTCGGGATAGAGGAGAAGTTAAGGTAGATCCAGGGGGCATGGCTGAATGGATTTACCCATCAATCTCTGAGGGGGAATAAGCATCTTATTCAACTGGAATAGGATTGACATAAATTTCACGAGGCCGGACCCCATCTGAAGGCCCCACTACCCCGTCTCGTTCCATGGTTTCTATGATGCGTGCGGCACGGTTATACCCTATTCTCAGTCTTCTTTGTATATAGGAAATAGAAGCTTGTCTATCCTTAGCAACCAATGCCAGAGCCTCGTCATATTTTTCGTCGTATTCTTCGATTTCTTCAGATTTTTCCGCATTGGTTGTAGAGATACTAAAAATTTCTTCGTTATAATCAGGTTTCTTTTGTTCTTTGATGAAACTGATAATACGTTCGATTTCTTCGTCGCTTACCATGGCGCCATGAATTCGCAAAAGCCTATGAGTTCCTGGTGGCATAAATAACATGTCGCCTTTCCCTAAAAGTTTTTCAGCGCCCATAGAATCAAGGATAGTACGAGAGTCGACCCGGGATGTTACCTTGTAGGAAATACGAGATGGGAAATTGGCTTTAATGATTCCCGTTAAAACATCGACTGATGGACGCTGGGTTGCAACAATCAGGTGAATACCAGATGCGCGCGCCATTTGAGCGAGACGGGTGAGCGCGTCTTCGACACCTTTGGAAGCGACCATCATGAGATCGGCTAGCTCATCTATAACAATCACAATATAAGGTAATTTTGCTGGAGGTTCGACAGGCCTGTCATTATCCTCGTTTATGAATTCGTCAGATTTCATTTCATTGGGTTTGATTCCCTTTTTGTTATCCTTTTCCCATTGTCGAAGCTCCTCTTGGTATTCTTTATTCAGTTTATCCATTTTCTTATTAAACCCGCTGATATTACGAACACCTGATTCAGCCATTAGTTTGTATCGGTTATCCATTTCCTGGACGGCCCAAGCTAGAGCCGCCGCGGCCTTTTTGGGATTTGTTACAACTGGTGAAATAAGATGTGGAATGCCATCGAAAATTGAAAGCTCCAACATTTTTGGATCTACCATAATCATTTTCACTTCATCAGGTGTAGCGTTAAGTAGGATGCTACAGATCATAGCGTTTAGTCCTACACTTTTTCCAGATCCGGTAGAACCGGCCATCAAAAGATGTGGGATAGTTGCCAGATCTTGGACTACAGGCTCGCCGATATTATCTTTCCCTAGTACCATCATCAATTTAGAATCTGGTTCAAAAAATTCTTTAGATGTTATTATTTCCTTGAATGAAACGACCTCTTTTTTGGTATTAGGTATTTCGATTCCGACTACGGGTTTCCCGGGAACTGGGGCAAGAATACGTAAACTAAGAGCACGCATAGCTAATGAAAGATCATCACTCAGAGAAAGAATTCTGCTGACCTTAATTCCTGGAGCGGGCTCAAATTCATACAAGGTTATTACAGGTCCTGGCAGGACCTGTAATACTTTTCCTTCTACTCCAAAATCAGCCAATTTGCGTTCCAGTATGGAACTACTGACGAGAATTTCTTCCTTAAGTTTATCGGAATCTTCTATTGGTAAAGGATCGTTCAATAAATTGATAGATGGAATTTTATAATTGTCACTCTCAGATTTAGGTGCATAGTTTTCATTAATGACGAAACCCTCATTTTTTTTCATTTTACGAGGAACAATAATGGGGTCTATGGGCAGCTCCCTTTCTATTTCATGGGTTTTTCCCCTAGTTATAATCAATGGTTCACTTGTTTCAATAATTTCTTCAGATTCTTCTTTAAATTTTTTGAAAGCTTTGCAAACTGAGTCGATCCACTCTCGGCAAACTTTTTTTGAATTACCGATCAGCCATAACAATTTTCCAATTCCAGTTCCCATAACCCTACCCGATGAGTCAAGCACGGAGTTAACAGTTGCTCCTGTCATGGCGAGTAAAGAGGCGAAAAGGATGGTAGCTAAAAAGATGGTCGCGCCAATCGTACTAAACCACATTACTAGAAATCTTCCAAGCGCTTCTCCTGTGAGCCCTCCTACTTGGACAGAATTTTTAAAAACAGGGTCGGTGTCGAGTTGGATCGAACTCAAAGCGCATAGCCCTATAAGAAAAAACACCCCAGAAACTAAACGGAGCGGCCAATGATGAAATTCTTTTCCGCGAACGAAAGCCCACCCAAGAACAAGAGTTATCAAGGGAAAGAAGAAAGCACCGCTTCCGAAAAGTTGGATAAGTCCATCAGAAATGTATGCGCCAACCAGTCCTCCCGAATTGGTAACATTGATCTTCGTAGAAAACGAAGTGTTCATTGACGGATCCGCCGGAGAATAAGTCACCAGGGATACAATTGCGAATAAGGAAAAGGACAGAATTGCGATTCCCATAAAATCGCGAAGAAAGATGGATACTTTTTCATTCATGATTTGTTGTTCCAAGTGAGGTTTGACTTACCAATCTCCGCGTGGTGTCTTGAAGTATGGTATCTTTTTTCCAAGTTTTGTCATTAGTACGTGGGTAATCCATAGTGAAATGAAGACCGCGGCTTTCTTTACGTTGTAATGCGCCCATGATAATTAAATGAGCAGTTAGGGCAATGTTTCTAAGTTCGAGAGTGTTCTTTGTAATTGTAAAGTTCCAATAATATTCTTTGATTTCATCCAGGAGTAGTTTGATACGACGTTCAGCTCGAAGGAGCCTTTTGTCCGACCGCACGATACCCACGTAATTCCACATGATCCTTCTAATTTCGTCCCAATTATGGGAGACGACTACTGATTCATCGCTGCCTACTGCATTTCCACAATCCCAATTAGGGATGTCACGTGAAATAGGATTATTGAGTTTTTCTGATTTAAGTAATAGAGCAGCCTTGGTAATGGCTCGATGCGACAATACCAACCCTTCCAAAAGCGAGTTAGAAGCCAATCGGTTAGCGCCATGGAATCCGGAATAGCAAACTTCTCCACTGGAAAAAAGCCGGCGGATATTTGTTTGTCCGTTAAGGTCAACCATAACTCCTCCACATGTATAATGAGCTGCTGGTACCACTGGGATAGGTTTGGTAGCCATATCGAACCCGAACCGCAGACAGGTCTGGTAGATATTAGGAAAACGTTCGCGCGTTCGGTAACCCTCTATATGAGTAGTATCGAGATAGACACAATCGTCGCCACTTTTTTTCATCTCATGATCAATAGCTCTGGCCACAATATCCCGTGGTGCAAGACACTCTAGAGAATGATAATTTTCCATGAAAGTGTTTCCATTTTTTAACCTTAGAACGGCACCTTCACCACGTACTGTTTCAGAAATCAAAAACGATTTTGCCTCAGGGTGGTACAAACAAGTGGGGTGAAACTGAACGAACTCCATATTGGCAATCCTGGCACCAGCGCGGTAAGCAGCAGCAATCCCATCGCCCGTAGCAGTGTCTGGATTTGAAGTATAGAGGTAAACTTTTCCAGCCCCTCCGCTAGCTAATAGGGTAACCTTGCTAAGGAAAGTTTTTACTTTATTTGCTCTGACATCGAGGATGTAAGCTCCAAGCGCTTCGTCTTGAGGACTTCCTGGCTCCAACTTAGAATCCAGTCTGCTGCATGTTATAAAGTCGATTAACATATGATGTGGAAAAACAGCTATATTTTCCTCGCTGTTAATTGCTTCAATCATAGTGCGTTCTATTTCGCGTCCAGTGAGGTCATTAGAGTGAAGGATGCGATCTTTGGAATGTCCTCCTTCACGGCTTAAGTGATAGTCTGCTCCCCGAATTCGGGTGAATTGAACACCAAGATCAATTAATTCTCTGACACGAGAAGGACCTTCTTTGCAGATTATCCTCACGACATCCTCGCGGCACAATCCACGACCTGCCTCTAGGGTGTCTTTAGCGTGTAGCTCAAACGAATCATCATCAGTCATGACAGAGGCGATCCCGCCTTGCGCATATAAAGTGGCTGATTCATCCAGATCATCTTTACTGACGATAGCTACTGACCCAAACTGGGAAGCTTTAAGAGCAAATGTCAGCCCCGCAATACCACTACCTATAACAAGGAAGTCTTTCTCAATCATCATGCTCTAATTATAGAATCTTAAGCCTTTAAATTCAATAGGATAATAGAAAATTATTGGTAATTAAAAGGCTGATTATCCAAGGAGTGGTCTTCGGGCAGTAGGTGTGTAAGCCAACAGAACGGAATCTTCCAATGACCTGGTTAAAAAAACACTCCTCAGATTGAGGATAATCCAACGTAGAAGAAAAATAAAATATAGATTCAATGATATGGTCAATTGATATTTCCACTCGAGTCCATAGTAAATGTTATGGTGCTGCTGTTATGCTTAGCCGTTGCCGTGAAGTTCTTTTTCGTACCTTCAGTAACAGACACAATTACATTTTTAGAGGGATTAAAACTATAAGAAGAATTTTGGATGTTAGAGACCGAACATTTATCACTGGTCGTGTTGTTGGTCCAATAAGCTTTACAAGCTAGGTAAATTTTTTGAAGGTTGGCTTTAGCGTCGTTATTATACATTCTTAATTTGTAATGATTAAGTTGGGGAATAGCAATAGCTGCTAAAATTCCTATGATTGCGACAACGATTAATAGCTCAATGAGGGTGAATCCTTTTTCTTTCTTATTATAGATTAATTTTTGTGGCATTTTTAATTCTCCTTTTACATCACGTTGTGCCAACAAAGACAAAAAAGTGAAAAACAGAAAATATGCCGTTCAAGTACAAGACAAATAATCAAACATAAAAGTAACAGACGAAAAACTTTATATTATGGAAGAGTAAGATTAAATACATTTTAAGTCAATAAATTGCTGCCAGTTAAAATTTTAGTTTTGGTTTTAAGAGTTTAAAATACTATCATTTGATAAGCTTTTTTATTTGCTCCTGAGGCAACAGACTTGGAGAAAACACCGAAGCTTTTTGCTTAGTTAAAGTTTTTAGCCAGAGAAGTTGTGTTGCGATAAGAACTAAAGTGATTAATGCCACTAGAGGAAGTATGAAGAAGGGTAATAGGCGGCAAATAGGGATATTCGGTGGAAGCTTTGATCCTATTCATTTGGGCCACATGGGTTTGGCACAAGAAACCTATAATAAATTTGGCTTAGATCAAATTGTATTCGTACCTGTTTTTCAATCACCTCATAAACCCCTAGTCCCCTCGGCTTCTAACGTACAAAGAGTGGAGATGTTGAGACTAGCTCTTAAAGACAATACCAATTTTAGTATTTCCGATGCGGATTTACGTCGAGAACAACTTTCCTATACTATTGATACATTAAATAGTTGCAATTTGAAATTTCCAGATAGCGAGTTATTTCTAATTATAGGCTACGACAACTTGTTAGATCTAGATTCATGGAAAGACTCGAGAAAAATTATGGCAAGGTGCAATATATTGGTGGCTTCACGACCGATCAAGAAGTCATTTTCTCCAGAGGACAAGGTTTTTGGTTTGTTTAATGGAGACTCCCCATACAGGCTAAGTAAGAAAGAAAATGGAATGCAAAAATTTATTCACCACGAGACAGGTAACAGACTAATTGTTTTTAGCATCAGTCCTCGTGATATTTCCTCGAGTGCAGTTAGGGAAAAACTAGCGCATGGAAAACCAACCAAAAACCTGTTGCCACCTCAAGTTGAAGCATATATCATTAGGCGCCATATTTACCAGACAAAAACCCAACATAGCACAAGGTGAATGATAGACACTGTAAACCATCTTCAGCAATTAGTCGTTCAGGCAACTGCTGACAAAAAAGCTTTTGATATTTTGGTTCTGGATTTGAGGAAACGCTCGGATTTAACAGATTTTTTTGTCATTTGCAGTGGGAATTCGAGAATGCAAGTTCAGGCCATTGCGGATTCAGTTCTGGACGAGATTTATCAATCATCGCACAAGATGTCCTCCGTAGAGGGTTATAGCTCAGGAAACTGGGTGGTATTGGATCTAGTGGATGTTGTAGTTCATATTTTTCAAAAAGATGTTCGTGTCCAATACGATCTCGAGCGGCTGTGGGGGGACGTTCCGGTAATTCGGGTGACATGTCAAGAATCGTATTAGAAAGGCTATTGGTATGAATGAAACTACACTTGCCTCATTTAGGGCGAAATTAGAGGGGATTCGCTTAAATATGATTGGCGATGTGAAAGAAAAATATAAATCTAAAAAGAATAACACAAACGAGCAGTTGGCCGATATTGCCGAGGACGCTGTTCAATCTTATAATCGGCAACTGATGATGGAATTTGGGGAGCAGGATTGGAAAAAGTTGCAATTAGTTGAAGAGGTGCTTAAAAAAATGGACGATGGCCAATATGGAATCTGCTCAGAGTGTAAAGAACCCATTCCGGAAACAAGGTTAAAAGTTATTCCTTTTGCAGTTTATTGCATTGGTTGCCTTGAGGCTATAGAAAAAAAAAATAGCTCGCTTTAAATTATTTAATCCTCTTGTTAGTTGGCCAGTTTATTTTAACGAAGCCTCCTTATGCTGGCCTGTTGATTAGGGTCATCAAGTACGGTAACTCAAGTGACACTTAAATCAATCATCGCCTTTCTTTTTTTCACGCTACTGTCTGTTTATTTTTCTTTCTTAAATCCACATGAAGTGGAAATCTATTTTGCGCAAGATCATTCCATACACCTCCCAATGGTTGTTTTATTTTTAGGTGCTATCTTGTTGGGATTGCTAATAGCGGGCATTTTACATGGGGCTCTATCTTTAAAAAATTTTTTCAGTAATTTAAAAGTGGTTGGACGCAATAAACTTCAGAGCAAAGCTGATAGCCGTATCGGGGAACTATTCGAAGAAGCTGAAAACTTTGTGGCAGGTGAATGCATCTTAAAAGCTATTCCTATTTATGAAAAAATTTTAGACCTCTCGCCAAACCATGTGACTGCCCTTACCCGACTTGGGAACAGCTTAAGAGAGGAGGGAGATCCTGATCGTGCTTTGGAGATTCATTTAAAAGCGGTTCAACTTGCTCCCAATAATCTCGATGCTTTGTACAGTATGGCCGATGATTACTCCGTAAAAGCGCGGCAATCATTCACAATACACCAATTGGAAATGGCCACATTAGAAAAAATTGAAACAATCGATCGCAAGTCTCCCCGGGTTTTTTATCGCATGAGAGAAATTCATATAAAATCAGGAGACTGGGTATTGGCCGCGGCTATCCAGAAAAAATTAATTTCCAGAGTTGAAGGGAGAGAGAAGAAAGCAAAAGAAAAACGAATCCTGAGTCGATATATTTATAATAATGGAATGCAATACTTTAATAAGGGCAATCTTGATGTTGCAATTCTTGAGTTTAAAAAAGCCTTGCGGGAAGATCTCCGGTGCTTGTCTTCTCATGTCATATTGGGTAATGCTTATATGAAAAACGGAAACGGAAGAGCCGCATTAAAAGCTTGGAGAACAGGTTACCAAAATACGAACTCGCCAGTTTGTCTGATACAAATGGAAAAATTTTATAGGAAGTCAAATCAGATCGGAGAGATGATTAAGGTATATAAAGAATCAATAAAGAACTCTAAAAACACAGCCTTAGAAACTTTGAGTCTTTTGTTGGGTAGTTTGTATTTGGAAGTAGGAAATTTTCGGGAAACGATCGAAGTAATTGAGAAAAATACAGATTCTCAAAAAGCTATCATCCCCTCTCTTATTCTGGCTGAAGCCTATAAGCGACAAAAGGACCACAATAGCTCTCAAAAAGCTGTCGAAAACGCCGCTTGCCAGATTAAAGGTGCTATCCTTAACTTTAAGTGTGGTGAGTGCGGTGAAACTTTGGGCGCATGGGTCTGTAGTTGTCCGGCTTGCAATGCTTTTGATCAAATAAAGTGTCAACCAGGGATTAACTCCTGATAGCCTAAACTCTGCATATAAAAAAACATAAATAATTATTACACAAACAGTTTAAAGCCTAAAACCTTACTGTTTTAAAAGAATAGTTTTGTTAATTCTAAAAAGCATCGTTATTTCTTTTTAAATGTTTCCTTCGGTCCTTTTTAACCTTAGACTTTTCTTTTTGAAATTTTCTCCAGTTAGGTAAATCCGATTTTTCTGGGATTGCAGGCTCACTGAGATCTTCATCTTCCCATGAAAGCATCGGTCTAGGTGTTGGTCGATTAAATTTAATTGGTGGTTTTAAAAAATATCTTTTTCCTACCTCAAATTCTTTTTTAGTTAGTCCCAACTCCATCTTGTAAATATCCTTTGCTCCCTTTGGGAAACGTCGAGAGAACAAACCTTCTCCACGTAAACGAATTTCTTTACCATTAACCAAGCCAGATCGCCACGATTCAGGAATTCCCTGCCACCCATAAATTGCACCAGCCCAGCTACCAATCAATGCCCCCGTCTTATCTGCTTCTTTTCCCATATTCAACCCAGCAGTCAAAGATGAATCAAACCCATGTCCTTTACGTAAAACAAGTACTAAGCACAACGGCAGCAAAGTTAAAACATAGCTTTGCGCTGGGCTAAGAATTTTTGTTTTATGTTGATCCGATGCATTTTGGCAAATCCAGTATAGTAGGTCTTTAATACTGATATCCCAATGCTCTTTAAGACCTTTGATAGTATCTTCAAGCATTCCGCGTTCGAATTCAATTGTATTACACCAGAGATCGGGCGCGCTATTTTCGAACTGAGTCTCAATTTTTTGACAAAATTCTTCCGCATCGTTTAAAATTTGCTCACATTGAGCCCTAGTTACGCTATTGCTTTGCAGATCAAGCGACAAAAGTTTGGAAGCAAGATATCCAGTAAGAGCAAGCCCAGTCACTTCACATAAACTGCGACTCATTAAAAGGCCGATATCAACGTTTAAACG
>Ga0315336_1001885_pt1 | contig 35816 bp, 37 predicted proteins | sample ASW5metaG_FD_204512 | JGI IMG/M metagenome (GOLD analysis project Ga0315336, IMG submission 204512) | Ammonia-oxidizing marine archaeal communities from Monterey Bay, California, United States - ASW #5 | ecosystem: Environmental > Aquatic > Marine > Intertidal zone | place: USA: California... | reverse complement strand
TGATTTCGTCTAGGCTTACTCATAAATCATAAATAGTGAAAATTAATAAAATATATCCAGTAATATTATCTGGGGGATCTGGTACACGTTTATGGCCTCAATCTCGTTTGTCATTCCCAAAACAATTTTTAAAAATTAATTCTGATTATACATTAATTCAAGAAACTTTAATTAGAATAAAAAATAATAAGATTTTTCATTCTCCTATATTAATTTGTAATGATGAGCACAGATTTTTAATAGCAGAACAGTTAAGAGAATTAAAAATTAAACCTAAATTAATAATTTTAGAGCCTATCGGAAAAAATACAGCAGCAGCTGTAACTGTAGCATCTTTAATAATAAAAAATATTGATGAAAATGCTAAAATTTTAGTTTTATCATCCGACCATAAAATTAATAAAACAAACAATTTTCATAAAATAATAAGTAGTTGTACAAAAATTTGTGATCAAAACAAAATTATTATATTTGGTATCAAGCCAAATCAACCAGATAAAAACTTTGGCTATATAAAAAAAGGAAAAGTATTTGATAGAAAAAGCAAAACTTTTTACGTGGATGCATTTAAAGAGAAGCCTTCTTTAGATAAAGCAAAAAAATATCTAAAAAATAAAAACTTTTTTTGGAACTCAGGAATATTTTTTTTTAAAGCTAATTTAATGTTAAAAGAAATTGAACTTTATGATAAAAAAATTTTAAATCAATCATATAATTCAATTAAACATTCAAATAAAGATCTTGATTTTTTAAGATTATCGAAAAAATATTTTAGTAAAATTATTTCTAAACCAATTGATATATCTGTAATTGAAAAATCAAAAAATGTTGTTGTAAAAAATTTTAATATTGAATGGAGTGATGTTGGTTCGTGGCCATCTATTTTTAATTTATCAAAAAAAGATAAACAAAATAATCTTATAAAAGGGTCGATTGAAATAAATAATGTTAAAAATAGTTTTATACAATCTGAAAATCAGCAGGTAATGGTAATTGGACAAAAAAATTTAATAATAATATCAACTAAAGATGCCTTATTAGTAATGCCAAACGATAAGGATATAAACATAAAAGAAAATATTAAAAATTTATCTAAAAAAAATAATGAAAAAGTTCAATATCATCCTAGTGTTTACAGGCCTTGGGGATCTTTTGAAGTACTTTTAACAAAAAAAAATTATCAGGTCAAAAAATTAATAATTAATCCTAAACAAAAAATATCGTTACAAAAACATAAGTATCGGTCTGAACATTGGATTGTTGTTAAAGGAAGTGCATGTGTCACTAAAAACAGTAAAATTTATAATTTAAAAAAAAATCAATCTATAGATATTCCTAAAAGAGTAAAACATAGAATTGAAAATAAGGAAAACACTCCTCTTATAATTATTGAAATACAAACTGGGGATAAATTACTAGAAAATGATATTGTAAGATTTGAAGATATCTACAACAGAAATTAAATTATCGTAATATTCTTCCGTTAAGCGACCTTTTTTTATCACTTTCCACCATGATCCTTACTAAATCTATAAACTTTATTTTTGGTTTCCAGCCTAAATCTTTTTTTGCCTCTTTTGCTTCTCCTTTTAAAAAAGAAACATCTGATGGTCTGTAATACAGATTATTTGTTTTAATTATAATTTTTTTTGTATCTTTATTTATTGCATACTCATTAGGCTTTGAGCCTTTCCAAACTAAATTAAATCCCATTATTTTTGCTGCTAAAGATGCAAATTCTTTAACAGAGTGTTCCTCTCCAGTAGCTAGAACATAATCTTTTGGCTTGTCATTTTGCATCATCTTCCATATTCCTTCTACAAAGTCTCCTGCATAACCCCAATCTCTTTTAGCATAATAATTTCCAAGCTCGAGAATTTTTTGTCTACCTGCTTGTATTTCAGCTAACGTTGAAGTTATTTTTCTTGTTACAAATTCAGTTCCTCTTAATGGAGATTCGTGATTAAATAATATGCCTGAACATGCAAATATGTCATATGATTCCCTATAGTTAATGGTCATATAATGACTAAATACTTTTGAAATAGCGTATGGGCTACGAGGATGAAAATTTGATTTTTCATTTAATTTTTTTAACCCAGCTTCTCCAAACATTTCAGAAGATGATGCTTGATAAAATTTAATTTTTTTATCAATCATTCTTATTGACTCTAAAATTTTTAACACTCCAATTGCATCTACTTTAACAGTATAAATTGGATTTTCAAAAGACATGCTTACAAAACTTTGAGCTGCGAGATTATAAACTTCATTTGGTTTTACTAATCTCAAAACTCTTTCAATATTTGATTTTTCTAATAATTCAAGAGAAACAAGTTCAATAGAATCTAAAATACCTAGTTCTTCAAGCCTCCATAAATTTAAAGACGAACTTCTTCTATAAGTTCCGTAAACTTTGTAACCTTTGTTTAAAAGTAAATTCGCTAAATACGCACCATCTTGGCCAGTTATTCCTGTTACTAAAGCGATCTTTTTTTTCATATTAATCTAAAAAATGTGCCCAGGGGCGGAATCGAACCACCGACACAAGGATTTTCAGTCCTTTGCTCTACCGACTGAGCTACCTGGGCATAAATATTAAAAGATTTTAATATAGTCTTATTTTTTAAAGAAATCAAAATACAATGTAAAAATTAATCTTTGTGTCTATAAACTATTCTACCTTTAGTTAAATCGTATGGAGTCATTTCAACATCTACTTTATCACCTACTAAAACTCGAATTCTATTTTTTCTTAATTTTCCAGAGGTATGGGCTAATACCTCATGATTAGTATCAAGTTTTACTTTAAACATAGCATTTGGTAGAAGCTCTAAAACAACGCCTGTAAATTCTAATGTTTCTTCTTTAACCATTATTATTTTTTCCTTATATCAATTGATAAAGCATGTCCATATAATCCTTCTGCTTGAGCTATTTTTATGGCTGAATTAGATAATAATTGCAAGTTTTTTTTATTACATTTAGTAAATGTGATTTTTTTTAAAAAGTCAATAACTCCTAATCCTGAAGAAAATCTCGCAGTTCTTCCAGTAGGTAAAACATGGTTTGGACCAGCAACATAGTCTCCGATTGCTTCTGGTGTATATCTGCCTAAAAATACAGAACCCGCATTGTATACTTTATTAAGTACTTTTTCTGGTTTATTTATTGCCAATTCTAAATGCTCAGGGGCTAATTGATTTATAATTTTATAAGAATTTAAAATATTTTTTATAATAATTATTTTACCATTATTTTCCCAACTTTTTTTTGCAATTTTTGATCTTGGCATTTTTTTTAAAATCAAATCAATTGATTTAATTACTTTTTTTGCAAAAGATAAATCATTAGTTAATAAAATAGATCTAGAATTTACATCATGTTCAGCTTGAGATAATAAATCTGCTGCAATCCAATTTGGATTATTATTTTTATCAGAAACAACTAATATTTCTGATGGCCCTGCAATCATATCTATTCCTACATCTCCAAACACTTTTTTTTTTGCAGTAGTTACATATATATTTCCTGGTCCAACGATTTTATCAACTCTTTCAATAGATTTTGTACCCCAGGTAAGTGCTGCTATAGAATGTGCCCCACCTATCCTATATATTATATCTATATCAGCAATTTCTGCCGCTTTCGCAATTATAGGATTTATTTCCATGTTTTTTTGAGGAATAACCATTATTATTCTTTTTACTCCAGCTATTTTAGCTGGAATAGAATTCATTAATATTGAACTAGGATAATTTGCTGTGCCACCAGGTACGTAAACTCCAATAGAATTTATAGGTTTCCATTGAGAACCTAATACTACCCCTTTATTATCTTTATATTTATAATTTTTTGGAATTTGATATAAATGAAATTTTTTTATTCTTGAAGCTGAAAAAAGTAATGCATTTGCAATATCTTTTGAACATTTTTTAGCAAAAAATTTTATTTTCTTTTTACTTATTTTTATATTTCTTGAATTTAGTTCACAACCATCAAACTTTTTTGCATAACTAAATAGAGCTTTATCTCCTTTAGATCTTATATTTTTGAATATCTTTTCAACTTCTCTATCAACTTTAATATTTAAAGATTTATTCTGATTTGTAAGATTAAAAATAAATTTTTTTATATCCTTATCTTTAAAAATTATTTTTGTACTCATAATATTTTTTTTTCAAAAAGATCTATTATTTTATTAATATCATCTGATTTTGTTTTCAATGAAACACGATTTACAATTAAACTAGAAGATACATTGTTTATTTTTTCAACAATTTCAAGATTATTCTCCTTTAATGTTTTTCCAGTTGATACTAAATCTACTATCATGTCAGAAATTCCTAATTGAGGAGCTATTTCAATAGATCCATTTAATTTAATACATTCAACTTGTTTGCCTTTGTTTTCGAAAAAATTCTGTGTTGCAACAGGATATTTTGAAGCAACTTTAATTATGCTAGCTGAATCTATATCTAATTTTTTATTTTTATTTTTAGCTAGTACCATAGAACATTTTCCTAATTTTAAATCAATTGGTGAATAAATTTCTTCATAATCAAATTCATTTACCACATCACTTCCAACAATTCCAAAATCAGCTCCTCCAAATGCTACAATAGTTGGAACATCAAAATTTCTAACTTTTGTTAAAAAAAAGTTTTTTGTATTTGTATTAAATAAAAGCTTTCTATTTTTTTCATCTTCAAAAAAATCTTTTTCTGGTTCTAGATTTATTGATGCAAGTAATGAAATTATTTCTTTTGCAATTCTACCTTTGGGTACTGCTAATATAATTTTTGAATTTATTTTCATAATTCTATTCTATTTATATTTGCTCCACAAAACTTAAGTTTCTTTACAATATTTTGATAACCTCTATCTATATGGTAAATTCTACCAATATTAGTTGTGCCTTCTGCAACTAAACCTGCTAACACTAATGAAACAGAGGCTCTAAGATCTGTGGCCATAACTTCTGCTCCCTTTAGTTTCTTAACTCCTTCAACTATAGCTAAATTACCTTTTAATTTAATTTTAGCACCCATTCTCATAAGCTCAGGCACATGCATAAATCTATTTTCGAATATATTTTCTGTTATAACTGAGGTTCCATTAGATATTGTCATCACTGCCATCAATTGTGCTTGTAAATCCGTTGGGAAACCAGGGTAGGGCTCAGTTGTTATATCTGCTGGGTTTAATGAATTTGAACTTCTTTTAAATATTATACTATTTTCAGTTACTATATATTCTACGCCTATAGTTTCCAATACATTTAAAAAGAAAGTTAATAATTTTTTTTCAGCACCTATTAATTCTATTTCTCCACCAGCTATTGCAACTGCTAATGCATATGTACCAGCTTCTATCCTATCAAACATTACTTTATAATTTGTTCCTTTTAATTTTTCAACTCCTTCTACTAAAATTTTATTTGTACCTAAACCTTGAATTTTTGCACCCATAGACTTTAAACACAAACCCAAGTCTTTTACCTCTGGTTCTTTTGCAGCATTACAAATTTCTGTTACACCTTTTGCTAAAACAGCAGCCATTAATACATTAATAGTTGCTCCAACTGATACTTTAGGAAAAATAATCTTATTCCCTTTTAATCCATTTAATGCTTCTGCATTAATATATCCTTTCTCAATAGAAATCTTTGCTCCTAATTTTTCTAGAGATTTTAAGTGCATATCAACTGGCCTTAAACCAATTGAACAACCACCTGGCAATGAAACAATTGCTCTACCTGTTCTAGCTAATAATGGTCCCAAAACTAAAATAGACGCTCTCATTTTCTTTACGAGATTATAAGGAGCTTTATAATTTGTAATTTTTTTTGCATTTAAAATAAATTTATCTACATTCTTAAAATTGTTTAGTCCTTTAACATCAACACCAAAAGATGATAAAAGTTCTAAAAAAAAAAAAGTATCTGTTAATTTTGGAACACCAGAAATAGAAATTTTTTTATCAGTTAACAAACAAGATGCTAAAATTGCTAGTGAAGAATTTTTAGAACCACTTATTTTAACTTGACCAAAAAGTGGTTTTCCACCTCGTATAGATATTTTTTCCATTATAATTAGATAGTAATTAATTAGAGTTTTGGCAATGTCACATCTTTTTGCCCTTGATATTTACCTTTTCTATCAGCGTAAGATGTTTCACAATCTGTGTCTCCCTTTAAAAAAAGAAACTGGCATACTCCTTCATTCGCATATATTTTTGCAGGTAACGGTGTTGTATTTGAAAATTCCAAAGTTACATGGCCTTCCCACTCAGGTTCTAAAGGTGTAACGTTAACTATTATACCACAACGAGCATATGTTGATTTTCCTAAACAAATTACCATTATATCTCTAGGTATTTTAAAATATTCTACAGTACTTGCCAGGGCGAAACTGTTTGGCGGTATAACACAAACATTTGTTTTTCTATCAACAAAGCTCTGATTTGAAAAATTTTTTGGATCGACAATAGCTGAGTCAACATTAGTAAATATTTTAAAATGATTTGATACTCTTGCATCATAACCATAAGACGATAAACCGTAAGAAATCCCTTTTTTTCTAATTTGACTATTTTCAAATGGTTTAATCATTTGAGTTTCTTTAACCATTTTTTTAATCCATTTATCAGACATTATTGTCATAAAATTTCTTTCCCACCTTTCTTCTTGTTAAATTTTCTCTTAATCTTAGCTCCAATTTCTTTTGTTCTTTTAAAAATTTTTCTTTTTTTGCTTTGTTTTTTGTAATCATTTAATTTAAAAATTTTAAACTTTTACAAGATTATACTTTCTAACAATATTTTTAATATCTTTTAATTTAGTATTTAGATTCTTACTATATAATTAGATTAAATACGCCGCCATAGCTCAGTGGTAGAGCACACCATTGGTAATGGTGGGGTCGGTAGTTCAATTCTACTTGGCGGCACCATTAAATGGACGTAGCCAACTCTGCAAAGTTAGCTACATCACAAAATTAATCAGTTTTTATAACTATCCGCCATTTGCTGATGCAAAATCTTTTGAAACCACTCTCCAGCATTCGTGTGTGCCTTCTTTAGATTTGGTTACTGCAAATTTTCTGCCACTTTTATCTTCAATTCTGTATTCCGATGTAGTAAACTTCTTTTTTGTTTTAACATCATAGAATGAGAGTTCTTCAGCCATACTTTACCTCCTAGGTACATTAAAATTAACTAATAAACATATTTTACCATAATTGAGTCAAGCCAAAAACCATCTTGACTTTATAAATAAAACAATATAAAAAAGAACAAAACATGAACATTTAAACAGTGAAAGTAACATTATATTTAAACTCTGTGTGTGCAGGTTTCCCCTCTCCTGCAAACGATTATTTGGAAGGAGAAATTGATTTAAATAAGTATTTAATCAAGAATCCACTAGCTACTTTTATAGTAAAAGCCCAAGGAAACTGCATGTTACAGGCCGGCATCCATTCAGGAGATTTACTAATTGTAGATAGGAGTATAAAGCCTAAAAATAACTCCATAGTTATAGCCTCCATTGATGGTGACTTAACAGTAAAACGAATTAAAATCTCAGGAAAGAAATTTTTACTAAGTTCAGATAACAAAGACTATGAAAATGTAAAAATAAATAACGAATCAGATATATTTATATGGGGGATAGTCACTAAAGTTATTCATAATGTATATTAAAGATAAAAAAAGAGTATTTGCATTAGCAGATTGTAATTCTTTTTATGCTTCATGTGAAAGGGTGTTTAACCCCAAACTCAAAAATAAACCCGTGATAGTTTTATCTAATAATGACGGTTGTATAGTTGCGAGAACAAATGAAGCAAAAGCATTAGGTATTAAAATGGGTGAACCTTTATTTAAAGCAAAAAAGATTATAGAAAAAAATAATGTAAAAGTTTTTTCCTCTAACTACGCTTTATACGGAAGCATGTCAAACAGGGTAATGAAAATACTGGAGCAATCATTTCCTAATATAGAAATTTACTCAATTGATGAGGCTTTTATGGAAATATTGAGTCTTAAAAAGATTTATAATTACTCTAAATACGCAATGGAAGTACGAAAAATTATATTAAAGTGGACTGGTATTCCTGTAAGTATTGGTATTGGTGAAACTAAAACACTCGCAAAAATTGCAAATCAAATTGCAAAAGATAATCCAAAAACCAAGGGTGTTTTTGATATTACGAAAATAAAAAATAAAGAAAAAATTTTAAAAACAATAAAAGTAGAGAAAGTTTGGGGAATTGGAAATAAATTATCTAAGTTTTTAATAAAAAACAATATTCACAATGCTTATGAGTTTATACAACAAGATAATAGGTGGGTAAGAAAAAATATGAATATATTAGGTCTTAAAACGAAAATGGAATTAAACGGAATATCCTGTTATGAATTAGATAATAATTTTAAATTAAGAAAAAGTTGTTGTGTATCTAGATCTTTTGGAAAAAGAATAACGTCTTTAAAAGACATGTCAGAAGCAGTTTCTACCTATATAACAAGAGCAGCTGAAAAAATAAGAAATGAGAGATTAGTCGCAAATAATATAAATTTATATATTCGAACTAGTCCGTTTAATAGAAATCCTAGTGAATATTATGTAAATAGTATTTCAATCCCTTTAGATTGCCCAACAAATAATACAATCACTTTAAATAAAAAGATTTTAATCGGACTAAATAAAATTTTTAAAAAAGGATATTTGTATCAAAAAGCTGGGGTAATTTTATCTGGATTAGAAGCTGAAAATATAGATTTAAACTTATTTAAAGAAAAAGAAAATGATAAAAGAAAAGAAGTTTTAATGAATGCTTTTGATTTTATAAATCAAAAATACGGTAAAAACTCTCTTCGTATTGCATCTGAAGGAGTAGAAAAAAAATGGTTAATGAAAAAAAGTAGGTGTTCATCAAGCTTCACAACTAATTTAAAAAATTTATTAACTGTTAGATGTTAAAATTTTTTTAATTTTATTAAAAACATCGTTAACTGAGAGTGAGCTCATTAAATTCTTTTTTGTATTCCAGTCGAAATTCTTTGCTCCTGTTAATTGATTAAAAGTTTTTTTTGCACGAATATAATACGCGTTATTTCCTTTTGGGGCGTAACGACTTTCTAAACTAGGACCAAATAACCCTAATGTAGGAATACCACTAGCTGAAGCAATATGCATTAAACCGGAGTCATTGCCAATAAAAATTTTACATTTTTTAAGATGTGCTGCAACTTCAATTAAATTTAGTTTTCCACAAAAATTTTTTACTTTAAATTTTTTAAGATGTTTCGTAATTTTTTTTATATTTTTTAAATCTTTTGAGGAACCAAAAAAAACTATAGATTTTTTTTTTCCAAATTGCTTTTCTTTCAAAAACATGTGAATTAGTTTTACAAAATTTTTAGATGGCCAAATTTTTGCAGGCCAATTTGCTGATGCACCAATTGCAATAGAGTTTTTTAATTTTAAGAAATCTTTAGAAATCTTTTTCATATCTTCTTTTAAAACAGGTATCCAAGGTAAGGGTAAATGCTTTGTTTCCATTAAAAAAGCAAGCTCATCTAATCTGTGAATATTTTTATTAATTGACTTATAAACATATTTTTTTTTGTTAAAAAGAAAATAACTTATAATCGAGCCTCGTAAATCAATAACAATATCCCATTTATTGAAAAAAGTTCGTCTCCAAAGTTCCAACCAGTGAATTTTAAAAAAATTTTTTTCCAAAATAAAAATTTTTTTAACATTATTAAAATTTTTAAATAATGAAGCTGCTGTTTTACCAGTTGCAATGTACAAAGAACAATGTGGGAATTTATTTTTTAGATAATTTAAAATACTAGTAGATAAAACAGCGTCTCCTATTCTAGTTGATGTGATAAAAAGTACTTTCATAAATTTTATTTAGCAAGTATTTTGTATTTATACTTTTATGTATTACTACAAACTCAAAAAAAAATCTATTATTTGTATAGAAGGTAAAGATGCAACCTCATTCATACAAGGAATAATTACAAACAATACAAATAAATTAAAAATCAATCGTGTAATTTATTCTACTTTACTATCGCCGCAAGGTAAATTGCTGCATGATTTCTTTTTATTTAAAGATATGGGAAAAATTTATTTAGATGCTCCAAAATATAATATTAATAAATTAAAAGAAAAACTTAATTTATATAAATTAAATAGAGACATAAGTATTAGTGAAAAAAGAATTTATTCATATTTTTTATTTTTTGGAAAATTAACGAATAAAACGCTTGGACTTTCTAAAAAATTAGGAGAATTAAAAAAAGTAAATTCTGCAAAAATTTTTAATGATCCAAGAAATATTAACTTAGGATCAAGAATTATTTGCAATAATAAGAAAGATGAAAATAAAGTAATTCAAATTATTAAAAATAAAAAAATAGTATTAAATTTTCAAGAATATGAAAAACAAAGAATTTTAAATTGTGCTCCAGATATAGAAAAAGATAATTTATATAATAAAGCTTATTTATTACAATACAATTTTGAAAACTTAAATTCTATTTGTTGGAAAAAAGGGTGTTTTGTTGGGCAAGAAGTTACAGCCAAAATGAAAAATAGGGGTTCTTTAAAAAAGAAATTGTACGTTGTTAAATCTTTTACAAAAAAATTTAATTCGCCTATAGAAATAAAATATAAAAATCAATTAATTGGCACAACAACTTCTCATTACAAAAATATTGCTTTAGCTTTAGTTAAAATAGATAAAATAAAGAATATAAAAAAAGAAAAAAATATTTTGATTATTTAATAATTTTTAAAAGTTGTAAAAAAGGAGAAGCTTTATTAATCTTAATTTTTTTTAATTTATTCAGGCCAGATATACCAAATTGCTCTTTTATAGATTCTTCTAACCAAAAAATACTTCTAGTTTCTTTTTTCTTATTTCTAAAATTTGAGTTATTATTTTGTTGTTTTTCTATTTCCTTAGCTAAATTTTCTACATTTTTGTCTTCTTTAGAAGAAATTAAAATTATAGGGATATCATGTTCTTTAGAATAATTGCCAATCTTAATTGAGCTAACAATATCATTATAAGTATTAATGGCTATTTCCCCCAAATCAGATTTTGTTATTGCAATAATATCAGGAATTTCAACAATTCCTGCTTTCATAAATTGTAGGGAGTCGCCTGAACCTGGCTGAACACAAAATAGAACGGTGTCAGCAATATTAGATATATCTGTTTCTGATTGGCCTACACCTACAGTTTCAATTATTGTTAAATCAAATAATGCATTAAGCAAAAATGCTGATGACAAAGTAATTGAAGCTAATCCTCCTAATTTATCTCTAGCTGCCATAGATCTAATAAAAATATCTTTATCATTTGGATCGGTCTCAAGCCTAATTCTATCTCCTAACAAAGCTCCTTTAGTTTTTTTTGATGATGGATCCACAGCTATTACAGCTATAGTTTTGTTTTGACTTCTATAATAATTTATCAAATTTTTTATCAAACTTGATTTTCCGACACCAGGTGGGCCTGTTATACCAAGGATATTGCCATTCTTAGATTTATAAGCTTGAGTTAATAAAGAAAGACTTTTTTTATTGAAAGGATTTTTCTCAATCTCAACTAAAGCATTTGCTAATCCTGTTTTTCCGCTTTTTTTAATTTTATTTAAATCCATTAGGGTTATTTTTGTATTTTTGAGAAGTCTGCATAAATTTTTAATGTATCCAAAACTTGTTTTAGAATTGAAAGTCTATTACTTTTAATTTTAACATCATCAACATTAACCATAACATTATCAAAAAAATTATTTAACGGTGTGTGTAAACTAGAAATTGTATTTAATACACTTTTGAAATCTTCTTTTTCGTTATCGATTTTATTTTTTACTTTATTTAGTGCGTCAACAAGGATCTTTTCATGTTGTTCTTTTAATAAATCTTTATCGATAAAATTATTTATATTCATTTTTTTTCCTTCAATTGTTACTATATTTAAGGCTCTTTTATTTAATTCGATGATTTTTTTTCCTTCTCCTTTATTAATAAACTCATTTAAAGCTACAAATTTTTTATAAAGAGTTAAAAAATCGCTACTAAAAGATTTCTCAATAAAAAAAGCATTTACCACATCTTGTCTTTTAGTAATAGATTTTAAAAAAAATTTAAATCTATCTATTAAAAAAATTATCAAATTTTTAATCTTAAAATTTTTAGTTTTTTGTAAATTATATTTATTTATTACCTCATCATTAAAAAACTTTTCTAATTCAATTTTTAAATTATTTTCTATAATTATTCGTAAAATTCCTAAGGCAGATCTTCTTAATGCATATGGATCTTTTGAAGATGTTGGCATTTCATCTATTAAAAAAAAACCAAGAAGAGTGTCAAGCTTGTCAGAAAGTGAAAGTAATATACTCAAGTTACTTTTAGGACATAAATCTGAAGGCCCTTTGGGAAGATATTGCTCTTTTAAAGATAAACAAATAATCTTATCTTTCTTTTCTACTTCAGCAATATATCCTCCGATAATTCCTTGGAGTTCTGGAAACTCTCTAACGAGACCAGTGGTTAAATCAAGTTTTGCAAGTTTTACAGCTTCAGTTAAATGACTAGCATTAAATTGAAAATTTAATTGAGTTGCCAAATTCATAGCAAAAAATTCCATTCTTTTAGTTTTATCATCAAAAGTACCCAATTTTTGATGAAATTTAATATCTGAAAGTAATTGCTTTCTTGATTCCAACTTAATTTTTAAATCATTTTCCCAATAGAATGCTGCGTCTGCAAATCTTGCTTCTAAAACTTTTTCATTATCCTTAATAATATCTTTTTGAAATCTTTCTCCAATAAGATCTCCAACAATTACAAAAAAAGTGCTTAAATTATTATTTTTTTCAAACAAAGGAATAAAATTTTGATCATTAATCATAACAACTTGTAAAATTTCTTGCGGTAATGACATATAATCATCTTGAATTTTTCCAAATAACACATCTGGATATTCTGTTAAACCTGCATTTAAAGAGATAAGTGAATTATATTCATCTTTTAAAACAATTTTTTTTTCTACACAAAAATTATTTATTTCTTTTTTAATTTTTTCTTCTCTTTGACTTTGTTCAATAATAACTTTAGAGCTGATTAATTTTTTTTTATATTGACTAAAATTTGTAAATTTAATTTCTTTTTCAATTTTTTTATGAGAAATAGTAAAAGAATTGTTATTTATTGAATAAGTTTTTAAAAAATCTAAAGGAATAAATTTATTATCAAAATAAAATAAAATATTATTTATTGGCCTACCCCACTTAAAACTATTATGTATCCATCTCATTGATTTTGGCCAATTAATTGTTGTAATAATATTCTCCAAATTATTTTTAATTATTTCTTCTGATTTTTTTCCAATTACTTTATATTTTGCAAAATAATAATCTTGATTATTTACTTTTTTTTTTTCTAGTTTTTCTTTAGAAACTCCAACTTTTTTTAAAAATCCGATTATAGCATTTTCTGGTGCATTAACAGGCGGACCTTTTATTTCTTTAATTGAGCTTTTTTGTTCTTTAATAAGATTGCTACATGAAAAAATTAATCTTAATTGGGTAAAATTAGAATTTATATTAATTTTTTTAGATAATGATAAATTATTTTCAATAATTACATCAGTTATTTTATTTTTAAATTGTTCTACAGTATTTTTCTGCAACCAATAAGGAATTTCTTCAGATAATAATTCAATGAATAGTTCTGACATATCAACTTAAAGTTCTTGTTTTATATATATCTCACAGCAACTTTTAACCAAAGATCTTATTTTTAAAATATACGACTGTCTTTGAGCAACTCCTATAACACCTCTTGCATCTAATATATTAAAATAATGACTAGCTTTAATACAATTTTCGTATGCAGGTATTGGTAAATTGTTATTTAATAATTCTTTACATTCACTTTCTACATATTCAAAAAATTTGAATAAATACTCAGTATTTGCTAATTCAAAATTATATTTTGAAAATTGTTTTTCAGATTCAAGATAAATATCTTTGTATTTAATTGTTTTTTTTTCTTTTTTATTTACATTCCAAACAATATCAAAAACATTATTGGATTTTTGAATAAACATTGCTAAACGTTCTAATCCATATGTTATTTCAACTGAAACTGGATTACATTCAATACCTCCTATTTGTTGAAAATAAGTATATTGGCAAATCTCCATACCATTACATCTAACTTCCCAGCCTAATCCTGAAGCTCCTAGTGTAGGACTTTCCCAATCATCTTCTTTAAATTGAATATTATTGTTTTTTGGATAAATTCCTATAGATTTTAAGCTTTTTAAAAAAATATCTTGTATGTTTTTAGGCAATGGTTTTAATAAAACTTGAAATTGATAATAATGTTGAAGTCTATTAGGGTTTTTTCCATATCTTCCATCAGTCGGCCTTCTTGTAGGTTGAACATATGCAATATTTCTAGACTTTTTTCCTAATGCACCCAAGACAGTTGCGGGATGAAACGTGCCTGCTCCAACTTGTAAATCTATTGGTTGAATTATAGTACAGTTATTGTTACTCCAAAAATTTTGGAGATTAAATATTATATCTTGGAACGATAAAACATTTTTTTTAGAAGCCATATCTTCCCCAAATGTTTCTACTCTCCATATACGACATCATATCATTAATAATTTTTTTTGTGTCTACTAAATCTTTCGAATAAAAAGATTTTGATAAAATACTCTTAAGAAAAGATTTTTTAGGTTTTATCGGAACATATCTTAATTTTTCTCCAAATTTTTTTTCCATTATGGTATTTAAATCACCTATACCATCTACCAAACCTAATTTGATTGCCTCTTTTCCAGTCCAAAAACTTCCAGAGAAAATATTTTTATTTTGTTTATTAATTTTTTTAATTCTACTTTTTAAAACTATATCCTTAAAATTCTTAAAAATTTCCCTTTGAATACTTTTTAATTTTTTTACATCTGATACTTTTTGTTTTTGAAAAGAATCTAAAATTGATTTATATTTACCAGTAGTAAATATTCTTCTTTCAATTCCATACTTTTTTATTAATTTATCAAAACCAAATCCTGCATATATAACTCCTATAGAACCTACAATAGAGTTTTCATCAACGTATATTTCATCTCCTGCACAAGCTATATAATAGCCTCCTGATGCAGCAACATCTTCAATAAAACAAATAACTTTAGTCTTTTTTTTTTTTGCAAGTTTTTTAATTCGTTTATATATTAAAGAAGATTGAACTGGGGAACCGCCAGGTGAATTTATAATTATAGCTACAGCAGCCGAACCTTTTATTTTAAATGCTTTCTCTAGTAAATCTTCAGTTGACGATATAGTCATACCTTTTCTTAGACCACCTATATTTCCAATAATACCTGACATATGGACTACAGGTATTATTTTTTTCTTTTTAAGAAAATTCAGCATTAATACATAATATAAACTTTTTTAATTGAGAAAACGAAAAAAAAAATTACTGTTATAACATTGTGGTTTTATTATATAAATATGATTTAGAAAGTAATTTAAATAATCAAAAAAAATTTGATGATTTGCGACAATTGGTTATTAAAGACCTAAAAATAGTTGATGTTTTAATTAAAGAAAAAATCAAAAATAAAATAAATTATATCCCTAAAATTGCTGGTCATTTAGTAAAAACAGGCGGTAAAAGAATACGTCCTATGCTTTGTTTAGCGTGTGCTCAGTTATGTAATTATAAAGGAACAAAACATATAAACTTATCTGCGTGTATAGAATTTATTCACACTGCTACATTACTGCACGATGATGTAATAGATGAAAGCAAAAAAAGAAGGGGTTTAAAAACAGCTAATAATATTTGGGGTAATAAAAGTAGTGTTTTAGTAGGAGATTTCTTATTAAGTAAATCATTTGAACTTATGACCGAAGTAGAAAATATAGAAGTACTTAAAATTTTATCTAAAACATCGTCTATTATTATCGAAGGAGAAATATCACAGATGCTATCAAATAGAAATATGGCAACAACTGAAGATAAATATTTAGAAATAATTAAATCAAAAACATCTTATCTTTTTTCAACAGCATCAAAAATTAATGCATATTTAATAAATTACCCTGATGAATATAAGAATGCGTTGGAAAGTTTTGGATTTAATTTAGGTACGGCGTTTCAACTTATTGATGATCTTTTAGATTATAAAGCTGTTGAAAATAATTTTGGAAAAATGATAGGTGATGATTTTAAAGAAGGAAAAATGACATTACCAATTATTTTAGCTCTTAGAAGAAGTAATAAAACTGAGAATAGTTTTTGGAAAAAAACAATTCAAGATGGACAAATAGATCCGGGTGATTTTCAAAAAGCTTGTTCAATATTAAAAAAAAGAAAAATTCTAAATGACATCTATATACGAGCTAAACATTATGGAGCAATAGCAAAAGATGCGCTTGGAATATTTAACGATTCAAAAGAGAAAAGAATTTTATTAGAATTAGTTGATTTCACTGTAAACAGAAGCTTTTAATCAAATATTATTTATTTTTCTCCAATTTTTAAATATAATTTTTGAAACATCTATAGGTTTTATTAAATCCATACCATCTTTTCTTGGAATTGAATCCATTCCTTTTAAATGAGGGTCCCTTAGAACGCCGCCCTTTGGTAAAATAGAAATTAAAAACTTAGAATTATATAATTTTGGATAAAAGTTTCGATATACGGTTTTCGTATATGGAGGTGTTCCTCCATGTATAATGAATGTCTTAATACCTAAGGCAAGTGCTAAATTTGAACTACCAGTATCATTCCCAACATAAAAATTTGATTGTGATATTAAACTAATAGTTTTTTCAATTGTAAAGCAAGCATTGATAATATCGCTTTTAAGACTCATACATTTAGATATAATTCTTTTTGCATTATTTCTTTCATTAGGCGATCCAATTAAAAAAAAAGAACATTTTTTCTTTCTATCCAAAGTTTTAATTAAATCTATAAAATTAGAAATTCTCCATGTTCTGTGAATATCCGTTGAACCAAAGCCTATAACTATCCATGGTTTGGGATATTTAATATATTTTTGTTTTATTTTATTATTTATAGATTCTATTGTTTTTAATTTAGGTTCAACTGAATCCAAAAAAATATTATTAATTTTTAAAAATTCAAAAGATTTTTCAATTGGAAAAGATTTATAGAATCTTTTACTTAAAGTATTCTTACAATTTAACCATATTTTTTGTGGACCAATACCATATCCCAATCTTTCTTTAATAGAAGAGAAAAAAGCAATTATTGCAAACCTAGGGCTTCTATGAAAAATCCATATTCTTGATATTTTTCTTTTTTTAAAAATATTTCTTAATTTAAAAAACTCTTTTATAGAAGAAAATAAACTATATTCATTTTCTATGTAAATTACGTCAATTCTTTTTTTAAATAAAAGCAATTCTTTAGCAAAAGTTCTTGATTTTGTTAAAACTATAAATTTTGATTGTTTATTTTTTTTTGCAATAGCTAAAACAAATGGTAGGTGTGTTAAAAAATCTCCGATACCATAATAAGGTAATACTATAGCTTCTGATTTCATAAAACGTTTTTAATTAACTTCTTTTGCCAATCGCATTGAAATTATTGTATCAGGATCATCGACCACTCCATTATCTCCAGTGCCTTTTTTTATTTTATCTACAAATTCCATGCCTTTTATTACTTGGCCCCAAACAGTGTATTGGCCATTTAAAAATGAAGACTCTTTAAAACATATAAAAAATTGACTATCTGCGCTATCAGGATCTTGGGCTCTTGCCATTGAAACTGTTCCTCTTATATGTGGTAAAGAATTAAATTCTGCAGGAATATTTTGTCCAGAACCACCAGTACCATTGCCTTTGGGATCTCCTGTTTGAGCCATAAAACCATCTATAACCCTATGAAATTTTAAACCATCATAAAATTTTTCACTTATTAATTCCTTTATTCTTTCTACATGTTTTGGAGCATCATCCGGTTTCATTTCTATTACAACCGTGCCATCTTTTAATTCTAAATTAACTATATTTGTTATATCTTGAGCCATTGTATTTTTAATAATAAATAAAAAAAATAAAATTTTAAAAAAGGATTTCATTTTTGTAATTTTGAAATATATTATAGTTAATATTATATTTTTTTCTTAATTTTTTTTTAGGTTTTATAAAATGAATTATTTTAAACTTTTTCTTTTGTCATTAATAGTGTTTGTTTTCAATAATAACGCTTTTGCAGCTGATGCAGCAAAAGGTAAAAAATTATTCACAAAATGTAAGGCGTGTCATAATGTTGATGCTCCGAAAAACAAAGTTGGCCCACACCTAGTCAAAATAGTTGGAAGAACAGCAGGAACAGCAGATGGATATACAAAATATTCTAAAGCTATTAAAGATTCTGGTATAGTTTGGGACGAATCTAATTTAGATAAATGGCTGACAAATCCAAAAGGTATGTACCCCGGAACTAAAATGATATATCCTGGACTAAAAAAAGCTGAAGATAGAGCAAACGTAATTGAGTATTTAAAAACAAAATAGCTTTTGATAGATCTTAAAAAGCATATAGAAACTCACCCTGATTTTCCTAAACCAGGTATACTTTTTTATGATATATCATCGCTAATGGCCGATTCAAAGATATGGCAGGAAACAATAAATCAATTTTCTTTTCTTGTGAAAAAATATAATCCTGAAGTTCTTGCTGGAATAGAATCAAGAGGTTTTATTTTTGCATCTACTATTGGTTATAAATTAGGTTGCGATGTAATAATGATAAGAAAAAAAGGAAAATTGCCTGGAAAAACAATTCATCACTTATATAAACTAGAATATGGAACAGATTGTTTAGAAATACAAAAAAGAGAAACTTTAAAAAAAAAAAATGTTATCTTGATCGACGACTTATTAGCAACTGGCGGAACAGCGTGTGCTGCGGTTGACCTTCTACAAAAAGTTGGGGCTAATGTATCTGCTTTTCTAACTTTAATTGAACTTACAAATTTAAAAGGAAGAAACAAAATTAAAGTTAAAACAGATTCACTCTTATCTTTTGATGAATAAATATTCAAAATTTTTTTTTCTTTTTCTTTATTTTATTTTTTTTCAACAAAATATATTTGCAAAGAAAATTATTGAAGGTGAACTTAATACAAGTTTATATGGTAAAGTAAAAATAATTGATGGTGATAGCATTGAAATAAAAAATGAAAAAATAAGATTCATAGGAATAGATGCATTTGAAAAAAAACAAGAATGTTCAAGAAAAGATGGAAGTAAATATAAATGCGGTGAAGAGGCAATTTTAAATTTATTAACGATTATTTCTTCTGATCAACCTGTACGTTGTGTGGCAAAAAAAAAAGATTTGTATAAAAGATGGTTGGCAACTTGTTATGTTGGAAAACTAGATGTTAATGAAAATATGGTTCTATATGGCAATGCATTTAGTTATATGTCTAAAAAATATAAAACTGTAGAAAATGAAGCAAAAAAAGTTAGAGCAGGAGCATGGGCTGGAGAATTTATTTTTCCATGGGAATGGAGAAAATTAAAAAAAAAATGATAGAAAATAAACCAAATGATAAAATACAAAAACTTATAGAAGAAGCTGAAAATTATCATAAAAGTGGTCATTTTGATAAATTAGAAAAAGTATTAAGAGATATAATATCAATTGACTCAAATTATTTCCCAGCTTTCTTTAATCTTGCAAGATTATTGGAGATGTCGAAAAAATGGAATGAGGCAATTAAATTATATGAAAAAACATTAGAATTAAATCCATCTCACATGGAAACAATGTTTAACCTAATAAATTGTTATGAAGACACTAATAATTTAGATCAAGCAGTTAAAATGTCAGAAAAAATTTGTAAATTATATCCAGATAAATTTGAATCCCACTATGCATATGGAAGATTAATGCATAAAAGAAACTTGGATAAGGCATATAATGCTTACAAAAAAACTTTGTCTATTAATAATAACTTTAAATTTGCTAAAATTGGTCTAGGACAAATATATAAAACTAGAGGTAATTTTAGTGAAGCAAAAAAAATTTTTCAAGAAATAATAGAATCTGATAAAGATCCAAGGGCTTACTTTGAAATATTTGATTTTCTAGAGAAAGATGAAATAGAAAAAAATATTAAAGAATTAAAAGTATTAGAAAATAATAATGAACAAAATGATGAAGATAAAGTTTATATTTATTTTTCAATGGGAAAAATGTTTGAAAAAATTAACAGTTATGAAAATGCTGCTCATTATTACAATTTAGGTAATAATTTAAAAAGAAAATATATCAATTATTCTATCAATTATGATGAGGAAAGATTTCAGCAGCTAAAAAAAACTATTGATAAATTTGGAGTAAATAAAAAGAAAAATATTGGCTATAAATCATCAAAACCAATTTTTATTATTGGTATGCCAAGATCCGGAACCACATTGGTAGAGCGAATCATTTCTTCCCACAGTAAAGTATATGGCGGTGGAGAACTACTTTTATTTACTGATATAATAAAAGAAAAAATAAAGATAAAAAATAAAAGTTTTATAAAATATTTAAATAATTTAACTGAAAAAGAATTTTTTAATATAGGAAAAATTTATGTAAATAAAATTGAGAAATTATCAAAAGAAAGTAAATACTTAACAAATAAACTTCCAAGTAATTTTATAAATATTGGTTTAATAAAATTATCCTTACCATATGCAAAAATTATCCATTGTGAAAGGAGTTCTATAGATACATGTTTTTCTTGTTTTAAAACAAATTTTTTTGAAGGGAATCCATATTCCTATTCCCTTGATGAGTTGAGTTCTTTTTATAAACTTTATGAAAAACAAATGGATTATTATAAAAAAAAATTTGGTGAAGAAATATTAAATATAAAGTATGAAGATATTGTGGAAAATATTGAAAAAGAAACAAAAAAAATATTAAATTACTTAGATTTAGGTTTTGAAAAAAATTGTTTAGAATTTTATAAAAATAAAGAACCTATACAAACCGCAAGTATAGTCCAAGCAAGAAAGCCTATTTATAAGAGTTCTATAAATTCCTGGAAAAACTATAAAGACTTTTTAAAACCACTAACAGACAAACTAAATATTTAAAATAATTGTTTTAATAAATTTATAAATCCAAAAGCTCTTTTGTAAAAAGATCTTCTGCTAAATTTATAGTCTCATTTAATTTTTTAATTTCATTATTTATTTTTTTTGAACTTCTTATCTTATTGCTATTTATTTTGTTATCTCTGATATTCTTCAATTTTTTTATAATCACTGCTAGATCAGTAGTTTTACTTAAATTCCTATTATCAATAATTTTTAAATTTATTTTTTTATCTTGTTCTTTTTCTATTTTATCTTTTGTTTTAATTTTTAATTCTTTTTTAAAAGTTTTTTTTCTTTCTAAGTCTACAATTTTACCTTTTTCATCTACTTTTTTTGTAAGCAACAAAACGTTATCATTTTTTTTTGATTTTATTATTTGTTTTTTATTCTCTTCTTTTTTTTTAAACAAATGAGTTAAAGATGAATCTTTATTTATATTTTTTATAGTATTTTTATTTCTTTTTATGCCTTTTTTCCGAGTCTTAAGTTTTTCTTCAATCATTTTAATTGATTGTTCAATTGTTGGCGAGTTGTTGTTATTAATCATAAAATAATATTATAACACTATGATCTATGAATTTTTAAAAAAAAAAAAAAAAATCAATAAGTGTAGATTAATGATTGTTTTGGAGGGCGATGTGGGAATCGAACCCACGACACATTGATTAAGAGTCAATTGTTCTACCCCTGAACTAATCGCCCAAACCTTTATTAAATGTTATGAAGTTTAAAGTCACGATAATTATATCCATTTAATATAATTCCAAATCCAACAAAATTTGAAATTAATGCTGACCCTCCATAAGAACATAAGGGGAGTGGAACACCAACAACAGGCACAATGCCAGTGACCATTCCAATATTAGTAAAAATTATTAGAAAAAAAGAAGCAATAAAGCTAATACCAAAAATTTTTGAAAAATAATTTTTTGAATCTAAGCTTAATCTAATTGACCAACAAATTAAAATAAAATATAAAAAAAATAAACAAAGTATGCCTAAAAAACCAAACTCTTCTCCCAAAACAGAGAAAATAAAGTCTGTTTCCATCTCAGGAATAAAATTTAAGTTGCTTTGGCTACCTTCTAAAAAACCCTTGCCAAAAAAACCACCTGACCCTAAAGCAATTTTAGATTGGGTAATATGATAATTTGCTCCCAAAGTATTACTTTGTTGATCAAAAAAATGTATAATACGAGATTTTTGATAATCTTTTAAAAATGTCCATAAAATTGGCAATGAGATTAGACCTCCTATTCCTGATAAGACAAATGTTTTAATTTGAACACCTGATAAAAAAAGAACTATAATTCCAGAAAAAAATATTATTAATGCTGTTCCTAAATCAGGTTGATTAAAAATTAAAATAACTGGTACAAATAAAATAAGTAAAGGAAAAAAAATTTTCTGCTTTACATCATAGCTTTGTAATTTAATAGAATGAAAATATTTTGCTAATGCAAGTATTACAAAAATTTTTGCAATTTCTGCTGGTTGAAATGAAAAAAAGTAAATATCCAACCATCTTGTAGCGCCACTTACTTCTTTCCCTAAAAAAAAAGTTAAACAAATCAAAAAAATACTAGAAAGATAAAAAGGATTAGCTAATTTATACCAAAACCTTATATTGATTAAAGATATAAAAATCAAAAGTATTAAACCTATAAAGATCCTTATTATTTGGTTTAATGCCCATGGATGCCAAGATCCTCCAGAAACAGAGTAAAGTAATGCTACCCCAATAGCAGAAATAGATAATAATAATAAAATAAAAAACCAATTAATTTTATGCAAAAAGTCTATTAAATTCATTTTTTTTTTATGACAATACTTTCTTAAAAATATTTTTTGCAATAGGCGCTGCTATCCTTGATCCGCTCCCACCATGTTCTACAACTACTGCTACTGCTATTTTTGGATCTATAAATGGAGCAAAGCCTACAAAAAGTGCATGGTCTCTTTGTTCCATTGGCAGTTCTTTATTCGGAATAATTCCCAATTCTCTTTCTTTTGCTGAAATAGTTCTAACTTGAACCGTACCAGTTTTACCAGCGAAAATTGGTTTTGTGGTTCTTGACCCATAAGCTGTGCCGAAAGGTTTGTTTACTGCTGAAAACATACCATTTTTAATTAATGAAAAAAGTTTTTTTTGATATAAAGTTTGAGTGGTAAAAACTTCATTATCATTACTGTTTGCTTGACTTAAATTTTTATAAATAGAAGGAAATATTTTTTTTCCATTATTTGCAAACATTGCTGTCATTACTGCAAGTTGCATAGGGGTAGCAGTTAAAAAACCTTGTCCGACACCAGTTATCATTGTTTCGCCAACTTTCCAACTTTGTTGATATTCTTTTTTTTTCCACGATTTATTTGGTACCAAACCATCTTTTTCTCCATTTAAATTGATACCGCTTTTTGAGCCAAGCCCAAAGTTTCTCGCTGTTTCTACAATACTTTCTATACCTACTCTTTTTGCTAATTCATAAAAAAAACTATCACATGATTGCGCTATTGCTAATTCTGGACCAACTTTTCTTGTATGATTCCTACTTGCCCAACATCCAGTTTTTTTTTTGTGACACCAACAATAAAAATCTCTATCGCCATATGTTGTTTTACTTGAACAATTAATTGCACCATTGGGTTTAATTATTTTGTTTATTAAAGCCGAATATAAAACTATTAATTTGAATGTTGATCCAGGTGAATATTCTCCAGATATAGATTTATTAACTAGAGGAGCCAATGGGTTCTTTATTAATTTATCCCATTCTTCTTGAGAAATACTTGCAGTAAATAAATTTGGATCAAAATTAGGCGAAGATTCTAAGGCAAGTAATTCACCATTATTAACATCAATAACTACCACAGAACCACTTTTATCTTTTAATAAATAGTTAACATATTTTTGTAAATTTATATCTATTGTTAATTTAATATTACTTCCTCTAACACTTTCTTCTTTGCTAATTTCTCTTATCTCTCTTCCACGTGCATTAACCTCTAAGTATCTTGTCCCAGGAAATCCTTTTAATTCTTTCTCGAAACTTTGTTCAATTCCAGAACGGCCTATATCTGCGTTCATTATTTGTAACACTGGATCTTTGTTAATATCTGATTTATCTGGGCTGGCAATATAACCAATAACATGTGATGCTAAATTATTAAATGGATATACTCTTTTAGTACCTTGTTCAATAAATACATTTGGTAAACTTACTAAATTTACATTTAATGATGATAACTCATTCCATTTTAAGTTTTTTTTTAAAAATATTGGTAAGTCTGGTTTTTTTTTATTTAAAAAACTATCAAATATATTCTTTACTTCTGTTTCGCTTAAATAAATAATTCTACTAATTTTTTCTATAGTTTCATTAATTTCAGATATATTTTTAGTTCCTTCTATTAGCAAGTTATAACTATTCTTATTCAAAGCTAATAAAGTATCATTTCTATCAACAATGCTGCCTCTAACTGGTGTGATTAATCTTAAACTTATTCTATTCTTTTCTGCTAAAACTTTAAATTGTTCAGATTTAAATAATTGAAGGTAAGCTAGGCGAAAAAAAATTGTAGAAAATAATACACCTTTTCCTAAACCAAGTAAAAAAGTTCTTCTTGATAACAGTTTATCTACATTAGGGTATTTATACATTTTTTTTATAATTTCTTATTTAAATTAAATTTTTTAAAAAAAAGATGTAAAAAAAAATAATTAATTGGAAAAAAAAATATATTTAATAAAATTTTATATACAAAATTAATATCAATTAATAAAAAATTTAAATTAAATAATGAATTTAAGCCCCATAATGCTACCATTCCGATAGTAAATAAAGCTATAAAGCTTATAAATAATTCAAAAAAAGAAGGTTCCAAAAAAAACTTGTTATATTTTTCAAATAAGAATACAAGTAAAAAAAATATTAAAGCTGTAGACCCTATAGGTGTAAGATAAATTATATCTTGGAGAATTCCAAAAATTAAAATTATATAAAACGGTATAAGTTGAGGTGAGTATAATAACCAAAAAAAAATTGCATGAAATACAAACAATTGTCCAAAATCAAAAAAATTATTGGAAATAAATAGATTCAAGAAAATCAAAAAAAGTATAGACAGCGATGGAAAAGAAATTTTAAAAAAATGTTTAATATCGCTAAGCATTTTCTAAAAATTTTTATATTGGTTTATAAAAACATTAATATATTGAGGCTCTGATATATCATTAAATGGCTCTATATGAATAGCATTATTGTCTTGTTTTAAAATACCAATAGGGATTCCAGAATTAAAATATCCTCCATCGCCTGAAGTATAAACTATATCGCCTTCATCAAAAGATACATTTTCTTTTAAATACAACAAATCCATTTTATTTGTATTATTTCCACTAATTATTGCCTTTTTATTATTTTTTCCTACTCTAACTGGAATTTTCGAGTTTATATCATTTATTAAAAGAATTCGTGAATATTTATCATATACCTCAATAACACTACCTATTAAACCTTTATTAGTTAATGCGGAATCTCCTTTACTAATATTCATATTTTCACCTGCATTTATAATAATGGTTTTGTTGTAATCTGTTTGTGTATCAGCAATTACTTTAACTAAAACATAGTTTTCAATTGAAGGCGGTTGTAAAGATAATTCTTTTCTTAGAATATTATTTTCTATTTCCAATTTCTCAGACTTTAACTTAAATAAATTATTTTGCTCTACTTTTTCTCTCAAATATTGATTTTCTAATATTAATTCGTTTTTTGAAGTAAAAGATAATGTTAGTTTATCGAAATTTGGTAAATTAGATAATAGTAAATCTTTCGTAAGAAAAATTGAATTAACAATCTTAGAACGAATGTATGATGAATCTAAAATATCTTTTTTATCAAATACAATTAATGTTATTGATAAAATAACAAAGAAAACAAAAGAATATCCTGAAAATAAATCCTTTTTTTTTCTTATTTTTAAATTCACAAAAGAAGTCATTCCGCCAATTTGCATATTAACTGAATGATATAAAAAAAAATTAAAGAAATAAATGCTTAATACGCTGAAGTTAGTAAATTCTTAACATTATCCAAATTATCTAAACATTTTCCACAACCTAAAACAACTGTATTTAAAGGATCATCAGCAATTGAAACTGGCAATCCTGTAGCTTTCTTGATAACGCTATCTATATTTTTTAATAAAGCACCTCCTCCAGTAATAACAATACCTGTATCAACAATATCTGCAGCCAATTCCGGATCAGTATTTTCAAGGGCAACTTTAATAGATTCAATAATTGTAGTTACAGGTTTGGCTAAACCTTCACAAAGTTGTAGGCAATCAATTTTTATTTGTTTTGGTATACCATCGTGTAAACTTCTTCCTTTTATGTGAAAATTTTGTCCATTCATACCTCTTGTTGGCATTGCTGAACCATATTCTTTTTTTATATATTCTGCAGTTGCTTCTCCTAGAAGAAGATTATATTTTTCTTTGATAAAATTTATAATTGCTTGATCTATTTTTTCTCCACCTACTCTTACAGAATTTGTATAAACAATTCCGCCTAAAGATAAAATAGCAACTTCAGTTGTACCTCCTCCAATGTCAACAATCATTGAACCACGTGCATCTTGGATTGGAAGACCAGCTCCTATAGCGGCAGCAATTGGCTCTTCAATTAAAAATGCCCTTCTTGCACCTGCTGCTTCAGCGGATTCATGTATTGCTCTTTTCTCAACAGGAGTTGCGCCCGATGGAACACAAATTACAATTTTAGGGCTTACAAAACTTTTACGATTATGAACTTTTCTTACAAAATATTTTATCATTTCCTCAGCTATCTCAAAATCTGATATTACTCCATCTCTCAAAGGTCGGATTGCTTTTATTGTTCCTGGAGTTTTACCCACCATATTTTTAGCTTCCTTACCAACGGCAAGTACTTCTTTTTTTCCATCACCTGTATCAGTAATAGCAACTACAGATGGTTCGTTTAAAAGTATCCCTTTACCTTTTACATAAACCAATGTATTAGCTGTGCCTAAATCAATTGCCATATCTGATGACCAACTAATATTTAGTTTTGGGAATTTTGAAAATATCATTTGTTTTTATTTATAAATTATCCATTTAACGCTTTAGTAGATAATTTGTTTTCATTCTTTATATATATTTTATTTAATGAATGCAAGTATGCTTTAGCTGATGCTACTAAAGTGTCAATATCCGCACCTTTTCCAATAATAGATTTATCATCTTGTTCTAATTTAACAGTTACTTCAGCTTGGGCATCTGTGCCTTTTGTAATTGCATGTACTTGGTATAAACCTAATTTTGCTTTATTTGGAACAAGCTTATTTATACAATTAAAAACTGCATCAACTGGCCCTTGACCAGTAGATGAAGTTTTTTTAACAAAACCATCAATCTCAAGTTCCAATTCTGCTTTTTGAGATCCAGTTGATCCACAATGAACATCTAAAGAAATAAATTTAATATGATTATTAACTCTTATAATCTCATCTTCAACCAATGCTATTATATCTTCTTCATATAAATCTTTTTTTCTATCTGCTAATTCTTTAAAACTATTAAAAACTTTATCAATGTTTTTCTTATTAATTTTGTAACCCAGCTCTTGAAGTTTTACCCTAAAAGCATGTTTTCCAGAATGTTTTCCTAAAACTAATTTAGTTTCTTTTAAACCTACAGATTCCGGTGTCATAATTTCATAAGTATTTGAGTGTTTTAACATTCCATCTTGATGTATTCCAGCCTCATGGGCAAAAGCATTTGCACCAACAATAGCTTTATTTGGTTGAACATCAAAACCTGTGACTTTAGAAACTAATTTTGAAGTTTTAGTAATCATTTTAGTTTGAATCCCTGTTTTAAACGGTAATAGATCGTTTCTTGTTTTTATAGCCATAACAATTTCTTCCATCGATGCGTTTCCAGCTCTTTCTCCTAAACCATTAATTGTGCACTCAACTTGTCTTGCGCCAGAGATAATTGCAAAAATAGAATTTGAAACAGCAAGTCCTAAATCATTATGACAATGGACTGATATAACAGCTTTATCTATATTTGAAACATTGTCTTTAACATCATTAATTAATTGAGCAAATTCAAATGGTATGGAATAGCCTACGGTATCAGGAATATTAATTGTTTTAGCTCCTGAATTTATAGCAAGTTCTATACATTTATATAAAAAATCTCTTTTTGATCTTGTAGCGTCTTCACAGGACCATTCAATATCATTAGTATATTTTTTTGCCAATCTAACGCTTGATTTTATATGGTCTAATACCTGTTGTTCATTTAATTTTAATTTATATTTCATATGAAGTTTGCTAGTAGCAATAAAAGTATGAATTCGGGATTTTTTTGCTTTAGAAATAGCATCTCCAGCAACTTCGATATCTTTCTTTTTAGCCCTAGAAAGCGCGCACACAATTGAATTTTTTACTACTTTAGAAACCAATTCTATGGATTCAAAATCACCTTTGGAAGCAACTGGAAAACCAGCTTCTATAATGTCAACGCCCATAGTATCTAGAGCCTTAGCTATTTTTATTTTATCATCAATAAACATTGATGCGCCTGGAGATTGTTCCCCATCTCTAAGTGTGGTATCAAAAATTCTTATATAATTATCTTTTTTCATTGAATCTGAATCAATTTATATTTTTATTATATAGTATCAAAGGAAAAAAAAGGTATGAAAAAGAATTATCTTACAATTTTATTCTTTTGAATCCATGGCATCATTTTTCTCAATTGATTACCAACCGATTCAATTTTATGATTTTGGCCTAATTTTCTATATCTATTAAACTTTTTTCCACCTTCTTTATTTTCTTTCATCCATTCTTTTGCAAATTTTCCACTTTGAATCTCTTTTAAAATTTTTTTCATTTCTTTTTGCACCTTAGGATTAATTATTCTAGGACCTCTAGAAAAATCTCCATATTCTGCTGTATTGGATATAGAATATCTCATATTTGCTATTCCCCCTTCATAAATTAAATCAACTATTAATTTTATTTCATGTAGACATTCAAAATATGCCATTTCAGGTTTATAGCCTGCTTTTACTAAAGTTTCAAAACCAGATTTTATTAAAGAAGTCAATCCACCACATAAAACAACTTGTTCACCAAAAAGATCTGTTTCACATTCTTCTCTAAAAGTTGTTTCAATTATTCCCGTTCTTCCACCTCCAACTGCAGATGCGTATGATAAACCAATATTTTTTGTATCATTACTAACAGATTTTTCTATTGCTAATAAACATGGGACACCTCTTTTATTTTTATATTCAGATCTTACTAAATGACCAGGGCCTTTAGGAGCAACCATGAATATATTTAAATCTTTTCTTGGTTTTATAAATTTAAAATGAATGCTAAAACCGTGTGCAAAACCTAAATAAGCATTTTTTGCTATTTTTTTCTTAATAATATTTTTATATAACTCTGGTTGAAGTTCATCAGGAATTAAAATCATTACAACTTCTCCGTTTTCAATAGCTTTGTCTGGAGAAAGAACTGTGAAACCAGCTTTTTTAGCTTTATTTATTGAAGAAGAATTTTTTTTTAAACCTATAACGATATTCTTTACCCCAGAATCCTTTAAATTCATAGCATGTGCATGCCCTTGACTACCAAATCCTATTATTGAGACTTTTTTATTTTTAATAAGATTTTTATCACAGTTTTTATCGTAATAAACTTTCATATATTTAATTTTTTAAAATAGCTATTAAACCTGTTCTTGAAACATCAATAGTTCCTATTTTATTAAGTTCAAAAATAAAAGAATTAATATTATCGGGGGAATTAGTAATTTCAAATGCATATTTATTTGAATTATTAAATATTAATTCAGCTTTATATTTTTTTGCTGTTTTTTTTAATAAATTTATTTTGTTATTTTTTAAGGTAACTTTTACTAAAGCAAGTTCCCTCTCACTGGTAGAATTACCTGATGTTAAATCAATTACCTTTTTAACTTGTATTAACCTTTCAAGAGAATGGATAATTTGTTCAATTATCATTTTTGTTCCAGAAGTAACAATAATAATTCTCGAATGTTTTTTTGTTAAATTAACAGGAGCAACGGTTAAACTATCAATATTATATCCTCTCCCCGAGAATAACCCTATCACTCTAGCTAAAGCACCTGGTTCATCATTAACCAGTACAGAAATCGTATGTTTTTCTTTTTTTTGATCTGCCAATTTTTTCTTAAACTAAAACCATTCCCTCTTCATTAACTGTCTCATCTGTTTTATCATCAGGACCTAATAAAATCTCATTATGTGCTGCACCAGATGGTATCATTGGAAAACAGTTTTCATGTTGATCTACTACCATATCAAGTAAAACTGGTTTTTTAATTTTAATCATTTCTTTTATAGACTTGTCAACTTCAGAACTTTTTTCTGCTCTAAGCCCAACAATGCCAAAAGATTCAGCTAATTTTACAAAATCAGGCAAGGATTCTGTGTAGCTTTCAGAATATCTTCCTCCATGGATTAACTCTTGCCATTGTCTTACCATTCCCATCCATTTATTATTAACAATAAAAATTTTTACTGGTAATTTGTACTGGCATATAGTTGATAATTCTTGCATAGTCATCAAAAATGATGCTTCGCCATCAATATCAATAACTAATTTACCAGGATTTGCAACTTGAGCACCCATAGCTGCAGGAAGTCCGTAGCCCATAGTTCCTAACCCTCCAGATGTCATCCATCTATTTGGTTTATTAAATTTATAATATTGGGCTGCCCACATTTGATGTTGTCCAACACCAGTAGTAATAAAACAGTCTTTATTTTTAGTTAGTTCATAAAGTCTTTCCAAAGCAAATTGTGGTTTTATTGGATAATTAATTTTTTTATACCCAAGACAGTTTTTTTTTTTCCAAATATTTATCTGAGACCACCATTTTTTTATATTTTCAAACTTTAAAAAAGATATATTTTTTTCTAATTCTTTATAAATAGAATTTATTATTGTTTTAACATCACCAATTAAAGCAATATCTACTTTTACATTCTTATTTATTGATGAGGGATCAATATCAATATGTATCTTTTTAGAATAAGGAGAAAATTTTGATAAATTTCCAGTTACTCTATCATCAAATCTTGCACCTACAGCTATTATTAAATCACTATCGTGCATAGCTAGATTAGCTTCGTATGTCCCATGCATGCCCAACATACCTATGAACTGTTTATCAATTGCTGGAAAACAACCTAACCCCATCAAAGTATTAGTACATGGAAATTTAGTTTTCCTTATTAATTTAGTTAAAACTTTTGAAGCCTCTAAACCGCTATTAATAACTCCTCCGCCGCAATAAAAAATCGGTTTTTTTGATTTTAAAATAAGAGATGTTGCTTTTTTAATTGAATTTAAATTTATATTTTCTTTTGGCTGAAAATTTATTTTGTTATCTCTTTTTTTTCCTCTATATATATACTTTTCATTTTGAATATCTTTTGGCAAATCTACTAATACAGGGCCTGGCCTTCCTGATTTAGCAACATTAAAAGCTTCTTTTATTATTTTTTCTAAATCTTTTATATTGTTTACCAAATAATTGTGTTTTGTTACTGGACGTGTAATACCTGTAGTATCAGCTTCTTGGAAAGCATCGTTTCCTATTAATTTTGTAGGTACTTGACCAGTTAAACAAACTAAAGGTATGCTATCCATATATGCATCTGCAAGTCCTGTTACACAATTAGTTGCTCCTGGACCTGAAGTAACACAAACAACGCCAACTTTATTGCTTGATCTTGCATATCCTTCAGCTGCATGAACAGCTCCTTGTTCATGTCTAACTAATATGTGCTTTAATTTTTTTTGTTTAAAAAGCTCATCATATATAGGTAAAGTTGCTCCTCCAGGATAACCAAAGATAATATCAACTCCTTGATCAACTAAAGATTTTAAAACTATTTTAGCTCCATTCATAATTATATTCTTTTAAAAAAAAGACTAATAATTAAACTTAATTATGATTTATTAATTGGTCAACAACTTGTCTTGAATTTTTTTTAAAAAAATTTTTTTCGTAATTTGTTCATATCTTTTTTTAAATATTATATTAGCCGAAAATTGGTGCTTAAACCAAGTATATTGTCTTTTTGCATAATTTTTCGTAGCTTGTAATGCTAATTCTGAGCTTTTATTCATATTATTTTTTTTTAATAAGAAATTTTTTAATTCTTTATAACCTATAGTTTTAATTAAAATTTTTTTATTCAATTTTTTTTCTTTTTCAACCAACAACTTAACTTCTTCCATAGCACCTAATTTAATCATTTCATTCCACCTTTTTTTACAATTTAAATATATTTCTCTTCTAGGAGGAAAAATTAAAATTTTACAAAAATTATAAGAATCTAATTTTTTTATTTTCTTTTCTTTATTAATTTCATAAATAGATTTGTTTGAAACTTCGTATATTTCCCATGATCTTAAAAGTCTAGTTTTATCATTTGGATTTATTTTATAAACACATGTTTTGTTTTTTTTTTTTAATTCATTAAAAAAATTCTTTGATCCAATATTTTCTAATAATTTCTTTCCTTTGTTTCTTAAATCCATTGGTATTTCTGGTAATATTTTTAAACCATTTAAAAGTGTATTTAAGTACATTCCAGTTCCTCCTACAATAATTGGTAATATGTTCTTTTTTTTAGCATCTTTTATTTCTTTATTAACCAATTTGAACCATTGATTAACAGAAAAATATTTATAAAAGTCTAAAAAGTTAAATAACCTATGAGATATCTCATTATAATCTTTTTTGTTTGGCTGAGATGACAAAATTGGCAATTCTTTATATACCTGCTGACTATCAGCATTTATAATAATTCCTTTATATTTCTTTGCTAAATCGAAAGCTAGCAAAGATTTTCCAGAAGCAGTTGGGCCTGCTATAACTAATATTTTAAATTTATTTTCTTTATTTTTTTTTAGCAAAACAAATTGAAGATAATTTTATTTTAATCATCTATTTTCAATGGAACATATCCGCGAAAGCCTTTGAAATGCTTAACATACAAAAGAAGAATTGTTTTTTTATCTTTTTTTAATTGTTTAATTTTATTAATAATTTCAATAGGGGCTGAAATATCTTTATGTGATTGAGAGGCATAATTGTCGATAATAGACAAAATAACATCGCCTGATTTTAAACCTCTTTCATAAGCTATGCTATTTTTATCAACATTTAAAATTAAAACTCCTTTAATATCTTTTGTAATAGCGAATCTATTTCTAAGAGCTGGTGTGAGTTTAGTTAATTGTATTCCGAGTTTTTCAATTCTATTCGGTGTATTTTTTTTTTCAGTATTTGCTTTAGCTTTTTTTTCAAAAGTTTCTAATTCACCTAACTTAACTTTTAACTTTATAATTTTATTAGCTCTCCAAATCTCTAATTCAACATTTTTTCCAACTTTTGTTGTTGCAACGACTCTTGGAAGATCTCTATCTTTTTTTATATCTTTTCCATCAAACTTTAAAACAATATCTCCAGGTTTAACTCCTGACTTGAAACTTGGGCTATTATTTTCAACGCTTGCAACCAGCGCACCTCGGACTCCATCTAATCCATATGCTTCTGCAATTTCTTCAGTAACTGTTTGAATTCTAACGCCAAGCCATCCCCTACTAGTTTTTCCAAACTTTTTAAGTTGTTCAATTACGTCTATAGCCATTGTTGAAGGTATAGCAAATCCTATACCAACACTGCCTCCAGATGGTGAATAAATAGCACTATTAATTCCAATTACTTCTCCATCCATATTAAACATTGGGCCTCCAGAATTTCCTTTATTTATAGAAGCATCAGTTTGTATAAAACTATCATATTGACCCATTTTTATATCTCGTGATTTAGCTGAGATAATACCCGCGGTAACTGTTCCTCCTAAACCAAAAGGGTTTCCAATAGCTAAAACCCAGTCTCCTACTTTGGATTTAGAAGAATCGCCCCATTTGAGAGCTTTCAATCTTTTTTTTGGTTTAACTTTTAATACAGCAATATCTACTTTTGGATCTCTTCCAATTAATTCAGCTTCCAATTTTGTTTCATCTTGAAATAAAACTTCAATTTGATCAGCTTTTCCGATTACATGATTGTTAGTAACGATATATCCGCTTGCATCAATTACAAATCCTGAACCAAGCGACGTAGCATTTCTTTTTCTAGGTGAATTATTTCTTTCCATATCAAAAAAATCTCTGAACATATCTTCAAATGGAGAGCCTGGAGGCCATTGAAATTGAGGAGTATTACTATACTTATCTTCAATTATTTGGGTGGTAGATATATTAACTACACCTGGTAACAATTCATTTGCTAAATCCGAGAATGTTTCTGGTGTTCCACGAGAGTTAGTTGGCGGTATAATTAAAATAAAAAGTATTAATATGCTTAAATAGCTAAAAAATTTTTTTAAAAATATACTCATTATTTCTTTTTAATTATTTTCCACTCTTTTTATCAAAATATTTAAAAAAATCACTATCTGGTGACAAAATTAATGTTGGATCATCTTCACCATCTTGAAAAGCTTTTTTATATGCTTCCATTGACCTATAAAATGCGAAAAATTCTTTATCTTTATTAAATGCCTCAGCATAAATTCTGACAGATTCTCCATCCCCCTCACCTCTAATTGTTTGTGATTTTTTGTTTGCCTCAGCAATAATTACAGTTCTTTCTTTTTCTGCTTTTGATTTAATTATTTGGCTTTCTTCTGATCCTTCTGCTCTAAATTGTCTGGCTTCTTTTTCTCTTTCAGCTCTCATTCTAGCAAAAATTGCCTCGCTATTAGCTTTAGGTAAATCTGCTCTTTTTATCCTAACATCAACCATTTTTACTCCAAAATTAACAGCCTCTACATCTATTCCTTCTTGAATTTTTTCCATTAATTCTGATCTATCTACGGACAATACAACTTCTAAAGGATCGCTACCTAAAACTCTTCTTAAACTACCTGATAAAATACCCCCAACTCTTGCTTTAAAACCATTTTCATTACCAACTGATTGATAAAACCTTAAAGGATCAACAATCCTATATCTTATAAAAGCATCAACTAAAAGTCTTTTTTGATCCGATAAAATTACTTCTTCTACTTCAGCATCAAAGTCCAAAACTCTTGTATCATAAAATATTGCGTTTTGGATTATTGGAATTTTAATTTTTAAACCTGGTTTTTTGATAACTCTAATTGGATCACCAAATTGCAAAACCAATGCTTGTTCTGTTTGCTTTACAATAAATAAAGCGCTAAATATTACAAATAACAAGATCAAAATAATAGGTACGAATATTTTTTTACTCAACATTTGGTGCCTTCTCCTCTTTTATATCTATATCATTAAGTTCTTTTTTATTATTTTTTGTTCTCTTCTTAATTTCTGGCAAAGGTAAGTATGGAATGACGCCTGACCCTTGTTTTGTATCTATTATTACTTTATTAGCGTTTTTAAATATTTCCTCTAAAGTTTCTAAATAAATTCTATTTTTCGTTACATCTTCATTATTTTTATAAGAATTTAAAA
>Ga0315336_1001884_pt1 | contig 35822 bp, 29 predicted proteins | sample ASW5metaG_FD_204512 | JGI IMG/M metagenome (GOLD analysis project Ga0315336, IMG submission 204512) | Ammonia-oxidizing marine archaeal communities from Monterey Bay, California, United States - ASW #5 | ecosystem: Environmental > Aquatic > Marine > Intertidal zone | place: USA: California... | reverse complement strand
TGGATCGGGGGTTTTTAGAAACCGTTTTCTGCTCGATCGCAATGGCTGGAGCCAATCCAGATATAATATCTACATCAGGCTTGTCCATGCGCTCAAGAAACTGGCGAGCGTATGCGCTGAGGCTCTCAACGTATCGTCTTTGACCTTCCGCATAGATTGTGTCGAAGGCGAGCGAGGACTTTCCGGATCCGGAAGGGCCTGTAAAAACAATCAGCTTGCCACGGGGCAGATCAATATCTACACCTTGCAAGTTGTGCTGACGCGCCCCTCGGATAACGATATTGCGCGTCACCTTTTTGTTCGTCGCATTCGGCTTGTTTTTCGCCTTTGCTTTAGAAGCTATTTCGTTCTTAGGGGCCATTTCTTTCTAAAACTTCAGTCCCATATGATTTCGCGCGCCCGCACATTCAGACCAACGCCGGCAGATCTGCGCCCAACCACGCATAGACTCTGGCGCGATGGTCTTTTTTTAGATGATCCCTTTTCAGGCGGCCTCTTCTATGATCGCCCGAAACTGAGAATCCAAATGGCGCAAACTCTAGAAACGCGCGACCCAGCATTTGGATGCCGATGAAACCTGAGAAAAAAGGTCTCGTCGTGTAAGAATCGGAAAGAAAACATGCTTTCGCTACATGTCACATACCCAACAATTTGTTGAGTAGATCATGTGGAACAGGGCGATCCGGGCCGGGGTAGGAACGCACATCGAAACCGCAACACGCACCAAAGCACTCACGCTCCTCAATTTCGAGTCTCCATGACGTTTCTGAATCCGCTTATTCTACTTGGACTGGCGGCTGCGGCAATTCCTCTAATCATTCACCTGTTCAATTTCCGGCGCCCCCGGAGGGTGAATTTCAGTTCTCTTGCATTTTTGCACGAACTGAAGAAAAGCACCATGCAACGGGTGCGCATTAAGCAATGGCTTTTGTTGGCGCTCCGTACGCTCGCCATTGCCTGCCTCGTGCTTTCGTTTGCCCGTCCTACGCTTCGTGGAACGCTGGTCGGAAAGCTAGGGGGTAGGGGAAGAACTTCTTCGGCCGTCGTCATCGACAACTCGACCTCCATGACACTCCGCGACGGAAGTGGCGCATATCTGGAGCAGGCCCGAACCATTGTGAACGGGCTATTAAATGAGTTTGAATCCGGCGATGAGATGATGATCGTTGCCACGCCGGGCGGTTTGACCAACGAAGTATTCCATCAGAACCAGGCGTCGGCGCTAGAAGCTGTGGCATCCATCACGCCTGAGGTAGGAAACGAGCGATTAACCGCGGCCATAGAAAATGCCGCCCGGGTGCTGTCCACACGACCCAACTTGAACCGCGATCTGTTCGTCGTATCGGACCTTCAATCAAGCATGCTTTCTGATTCCCTCACGTTCGATATTGACCCGGCGATCAGGCTGGTTCTTCTTCCTCTAGGGACTGACGGAAGAGGAAATGTCGCAATTACAGACGTACGGGTGATGAGTCAGATCATCACAGAAGGCCAGCCAGTTCAGTTCGAAGCCCGGTTCTCAAATTATGGAAGCGACGACGTACGAGGCCTGGTGGCTTCCTTATTTCTCGAGGGTGGGCGCATCGCGCAGGCAACCGTCGATGTTCAGGCACAATCCTCGGCCACGGCTCGGTTTGTGGCCTCACCCAGAGGTCGGGGCTGGTTGGCCGGTCACATCGAAATTGATGACAACCAATATCTATTTGACAATCGCCGGCCGTTCACGCTGCACGTTCCAGAAGAACGGCGGATTCTTCTGGCCTCTGGTACCGGAGTCCGAAATGAATTCCTCAAGTTGAGTTTATCTCAAGAGTTGGCTTCTGGATCGGCTCGCTTCGTCACGGATGAAATCGATGAGACGGCGCTCGCCGGCACAACACTCGGAGGTTACGACTCGGTGATTCTGGCAGGAGTTAACACGCTTTCTTCCGGAGAGCGCGCCTCGCTCACCCAATACGTAGAAACGGGCGGTGGCCTCCTCATCTTTGGGGGCGACAACGTGGTCATTTCAGACTACAACGACCTCCTTGCAAGCCTCGGAGGCGGAACGATATCGGGTATGCTTGGCGGAGATACGGCAGATCAAACGGTCGGCGTTTTCGACCAGGTGGATACAGACCACCCTCTTTTTGAGGGAATGTTCGAGCCAGATCAGCGTGGTCGAAGTCCTGAGCTGGAGCAGCCCGTGATTTTCAAGACGTTGGATTATGAGCAGGGACGGGGTGCTGAACAGACCATCATTTCACTCTCTGGTGGCACTCCTTTTCTACAGGAAGTCCGATTTGGACAGGGGTCGGTTTTGATGTATACGGTGGAAGCCGGAACGAACTGGAGTGATTTTCCGGTCCGTGGCCTGTTTATTCCAATGCTGTATCGCTCTCTCTACTATCTGTCAGCAACAGGTTCGGTGAGCGGCGACGAGATGATTGCAGGCTCTACCATGCAACTGCTTTTATCCGGCAACAGTGCCGATGCGTCGCTGTCAGTTCGCGATGAGGCAGGTCAGGAATTTATCCCCGATCAACGAAGTGTATTCGGTGGAGTGGTACTCAATCTTGGTGGTCCATTCTTTCTTCCGGGCACGTATGACATATTGTCATCCGGCCAAACACTCAGGCGATTCGTGGTGCATCCACCGGTGGCAGAATCTGACTTGGCGCTGGTCGATCCCGAAGATGCTGCGGCTCACCTGTCACAACTGAGCTCGACTGACGTATCGGTAATGGATTTGACACTAACGGGGTCTGCCTCGCTGGAAGAGCAATTGCGCGCTGCACGAACTGGACTCGAACTCTGGAACGTCTTTTTAGGGCTTGCGTTGTTATTTCTGGTGCTCGAAATGTTGGTCGCCAAACATTTCAGACCCGAAGCAGCCCTCTGAGCTTGAACCCGAATTTTGAAGTCGAAATTTTGAACTCTGGCCTTTTGATTCAAACACTACATACTGCGCTTGTTTTCTCCTTCGTCGCCGTGACTTCGGTGCTGTTGGCGATGACACTAGTGCAGCGACTGAAAGTCAAAGGGATTCGAATGACCTGGCAATCGGCAAAGATCGGAAGCCTACCGGTCTGGCCTACCGTCTTCATGGGAGTCGTTGTGGTTTTTATGATCTATAGCAGAAATACCGTGGCAGTCGTGGATTCGACCATCTTCTTAGGGTATTTCACGGGCGGTTTCCTTTGGTTTTTGGCTGTAGCGATGTCTTCTCGAATTCTTGTGACAGAGTATGGTTTGATCCCGGAGGCCGGATCAGCCAGAGAAGCAGTCGGCTGGGGTCAAATATCAGATTATTTCGAAGTTGAGGAAGCCAAAAAAGTCCACTTTGCATTTATGTATCAAGACTTTCTGGGAGAAAGACGACGGCTTGATCTTCAAGTGCCAAGCCAGGAAGTTGATCGTTTCAGAGCGCTCGTACGCTCTAAACTGGATGTTCAGCAGGAAGACCTGGCCGATCGAGTGATGCGCAGAAAAGCGCTCGAGAATTAAATAAAGGTAAGATCCCGATTTCAGGAAAAGAGACGCAACTCCACTCAACGAAGCGGAAAAGTCGAGAAACGGCGATTCTGGTAGGTGTGATCACACCGGGAGATGACCGACTGGATGTGGATGATTCCATCCGAGAACTGGCGCTTCTAGCGGATACTGCGGGAGCGGAAGTGGTGGATACAATCGTACCCTCGCTTCAAAAGATAAATGGGGCAACGTTCATCGGAAGTGGAAAGGTGGAGGAGCTGGCAGAGCGGGTGAAAGAAGAAGAGATCGACATTTTGATCTTTGACGATGACCTCTCGCCGATTCAACTCAGAAATATTGAGCGAGCTGCCGAATGCAAACTTCTAGACCGGTCGGCTCTCATTCTGGATATTTTCGCTCGTCACGCCAGAAGTGCTACGGCAAAGACTCAGGTAGAACTCGCCCAACTCGAATATCTTCGGACCCGCCTGACGCGTCAGTGGACTCATCTTAGTCGTCAGAAAGGTGGGATTGGGATGCGAGGTCCCGGCGAGACGCAAATTGAGACGGATCGCCGGATGATTGGGGCCCGAATCTCGACCCTCAAAGAACGGCTGCAGAAAATCGACAAACAGCGAACGACGCAGAGAAAAGGACGCGATCAGTACACGAGGGTGTCGCTCGTCGGCTATACGAACGCCGGAAAATCGACGTTGATGAATGCCCTGGCCGATACGGATGTGCTAGTCGAAGATCGACTTTTTGCGACGTTAGACGCGACGACACGTGTTGTTTACGTGGCCCAGAACAAGCAGATATTATTATCCGATACTGTTGGGTTCATTCGAAAACTTCCGCATCGGCTCATTGAAAGCTTCAAAAGCACGTTGGACGAGGTGAGAGAGGCAGATTTGCTTCTGCATGTTCTCGACGCGTCCCACAGAGGATTTGGTGAGCAAAAACGGGTTGTTGTAGAAACGCTGAAGGAGTTGGAATCTCACGATAAACCAACGCTCCTGGTGTTCAATAAAATCGATGCGATTGAAGACGCAGAGAGCCTGGTTTCACTTCGCGAGGACTTTCCTGATGCCGCATTTGTGTCCGCATTGAGGGGCATTGGATTGAGTGACTTGAAGGCAAAGCTGATGGCATTGATCGAATCAGATTTCGTGGAAAACGAAGTGTTCATTCCCGTCACCGAACAAAAAACGGTTGCTCATCTTCGTAAAATCGGTGAGATACTATCGGAAGAGTACACCTACGCGAAAACATCCTACGAAGATGAACTTGTGGCTGTAGTTCAGCTGCGTTTTCGCGTGGCTCCCAGGTTCAAGAATGACGTAGAGCCCCTCGTTCGGCGGTTTAAGCATCTTAGTATCGCTTCATCGGACGAAATGAATGCCGCAACCAGCTGAATAGGCGGTTTTCTTGATAACCGGGCAGATATGCCCCTCCAGGATGGCTGATTCTCGGCACATTTTGCCGTTTATTTTGTCCTCTGGGCAAGACACACGGCGTTCGGATTGGGTGAATCACACCTGTTCGCGGGTATCTAGTAGAAACGGCACGGCGATTGCATTGTCTAAAGACAAGCGTAATTGCAATGGATTTCACTTATTCTGGCAATGTATTATTGGCCAGTAGGACAGAATGACAGTTGAATCACTAACAAGTCAGTCAACACCGCCGCTAAAACCTAGCGACACGGTTGAGTATGGACTCGGTCTCCTCATGGAGTTGCGGGTGCGTCACTTGCCTGTGGTGGATGCGTCCAAAAATTTGATTGGAGTGCTGTCGGAAGAACAAATGCTGGACGCCTCTTCGCCAGATGAGCGCGTTGAGTCGTTGTTGGGCGCAAAACCTGTCAGTATTTCGGCAAATACGCACGTCTTTGATGTCACGAAAGTGATCATGGATCACAATTTGACGACCATTCCAGTGACTTCAGAAGATGGAAAGTATCTGGGACTTGTCCGCCGACATGATATTTTTGAGCGATTCGCAAGAATGCTGGCAACGCAGAAGGCGGGCGCCATTATCGCGTTGGAAATTGAAAAGCGCGACGTGGCGTTGAGCCAGGCCATTTATTTGATCGAACAGAATGATGTGCGCGTCCTTTCGCTCTCGACAGAAGAGCGTGAAGGAGATGAAGGGATAGTTGGTGTGACCATCAAATTAAATGTTCGAGACGCTTCGCGCGTTCGTCACATGTTGGAGCACAACGGGTATCGAGTTGTCGCAGCCTTTGGTGAAGAAGAGGACTCGGGCGACATGCTCGATCGCGTTCAGGAGTTTTTGCGCTACCTGGAAGTCTAGGCACTCGTGTGCCATTCTTCCGACGCCACTTTCTGAGGGGCATATTCGTGAAGAGGAAATTTGTGACTTTGGACCTATCTGATCTCTGAACGACGGCAGTACATTGCATTGTCACTTTCCATCTCGGCAATGCGTTCGCTCCGTAGTCTAATAATTATTCTGACCTTCGTCGGATTCGCCTGCGACTCCGATCCTATCAGTCAGCCGCCAGTCGACATTCCTGAGATAGAGATCGGGGATATGGTAGTGAGTTTCAGGTCGACAGCCACCACGGGAGACCCCGGCTACACAGCCCTCGTCACTGGTTCCTGTGAAACCCCGGGCACCAACACCAAGGTGGATCTGTTTTACATTCGTTCAGTTCCCAATGAACTGGTCAACCGGACGATCACGAGGCCAGGAGTGAATCATGTTGCTGATTCTGTTTCAGTAGTAATCACTAGAAACCAAACCCTGAAGCTGTTCTGTTCCAGTACGGCCGGTTTTACTGTCGAAAAGGAACTGCAGTTCTCAGGCAATCTTCCCATTATCGGCGTCGACAGCCTTGCGCCACTTGAGCTCGATGAAGACACTGTTTTTAGGCGAAAGGTCTCAGGATTTGTGTCACACGAGGACAATTTCATTGCTTACGACCTGGCGAATGGAGTCAGCATTGTCGTAACCGAGGTTGCAGGAAGCGATGTGGATGAGATCCGGTTTACACCCCACAATGACGTCAATGGCAATTTCAGAGCGAATTTCCAGGCTCAGAATGGATTTGGAACGACGAGAGAATCTATTGACGGCTGGATTCGACCCATCACAGATCTTCGAGCGAAATACAGAGTGGGGGGAGCCCTGTATTCCGTAGCCGCGAGCGCGGAACTGTACTCCGCCGACTGGCAGCTTCTGGATACGTGGACCGTGCCAGCCCCCGGTTCCGAGACGCAAAATGTTGAATACGGGATTGAAACAGCTTGGCTCGTGGCGAGGCACTCCTCCTCCAATATGTTTAGCCGAACAAATGAGCTGACATTTAGGGAGGGACTTGATGTTACGCTGAATTCCAACTTTTACGAGACGCAATGGTGCAGGGCAATCTTTCATGCGAATCCTGATCCTCTTCGAGTATGCCGTGATGTTATCGCGGAGACTTTTTTTACGCATTCGATTGGCGAGAGAGAAGGATTCAAAACGTTTTTCGAGTATGGGACTATTCAAGTAGCACAAACAAATCCGGTTACGGGTGAGTCATTCTCACCCGCCATGATGGCGGCGATTAGGGCTCTTGCTCAAGCGGCCCCCTTAAAGCCACGCATGATCAATGATTCCTATGTACCGTTGAGCTCGGATTTTTCAGAGGCGCTAGATTCGACGCTAACTTTTTTGGAGGCAGGCCTAACGATTTACCCAACTTCGGGGAGTGAAACGAACTTTAAATATGCTACCCGAGAAGGAGAAAAGGATATTCTGGGAACGTCTTTGGGATTGCCATCGACTGCTGATCCATCACAGTTTTCGGCCGAATTATCCATGCGGTTTGGGTACGCTGTCCTGGGTATGCAGTCGGGCTTGTTATTCGAAAACTTAGGGATTGAACAGCAGCAGCAATTTGTAGAGAAGGTCGGTTCGATTCTTAGATGGAATGCGTCCGATGGTTTCGGAATTCGCAGTGGCGAGTTGGTCGAGCATGTATTTGGTCTTCCACAGGACAACTAGTCCAAATTGATCGGATTCTGCGGGCGAAAAACCGCCCAGATCTCGCGGTATTCGGCTGAAAACACCCGACTGCGAAGGATTGAGCAAGAACGGCTTTCACGCGATCAAAATGAGGCGAAATCGGAGTATTTTTCGTATTTTTAGCGTTCGCGAAGCATTTCCTCTTTTCCTCTCGGAAACCCCCTATTTATGTCAGAAAAGGACACTAAGAAGCAATACGGCGCTTCCAACATTCAGGTACTTGAAGGCCTGGAAGCGGTTCGTAAACGCCCGGCCATGTATATCGGTGATGTTGGCGTGCGCGGCTTACACCATCTGGTGTACGAAGTAGTCGACAACTCCATTGATGAGGCTCTGGCCGGCTTTTGCGACCAGATTGATGTCATCATTCATGAAGATGGGTCAGTATCGGTCGATGACAACGGTCGCGGAATCCCGGTCGACATGCATCCCGTAGAGAAGCGTTCAGCTCTCGAGGTGGTCATGACCACCCTTCATGCTGGTGGAAAATTCGACAAGGACACTTACAAAGTGTCTGGTGGTCTGCACGGCGTGGGTGTGTCCTGCGTGAATGCACTCTCCGAAAAGCTCATCGCTACTGTTCGTAAGGATGGCTCGATCTGGCGTCAGGAATTCGCCTATGGTGACCCCAAGGGACCGGTTGAGAAGATCGGCACGATGGAAGAGGGCCAAACCAATGGTACCCATGTCCATTTCTGGCCAGACGGTGGCATATTTCAGACGACCGAGTACCGATTCGACACGCTTGCCGATCGACTTCGTGAGATGGCCTATTTGAATCGGCAGATATACGTCACGATTGAGGACTTGCGCGAGGCGGATGGCCTGAAAGACGAATACCACTTTGAAGGTGGTATCATCGAGTTTGTTGATTATCTGGACGAAGCACGCACTCCCATACACGAAGAGACGATCTACATTGCTGATGAAGAAGCGGACGTCCCGGTAGAGTTGGCGATGCGTTACAACAGCGGCTACACGGAGAACGTGCTCTCTTTCGTCAACAATATCAACACGCACGAAGGCGGAACACATGTTTCGGGATTCAGGCGCGCGTTGACGAGAACGCTAAAAGGTCATGCGGAGAAGAATAACCTCCTCAAGAATGTAAAGGTTGATCTCTCGGGTGATGACTTCAGAGAAGGCATAACCGTCATTCTGTCTATCAAAGTAGCTGAGCCGCAGTTCGAAGGGCAGACCAAAACGAAGCTTGGAAACTCAGAAGTTCAGGGAGCTGTCGAATCCCTCGTTTCAGAAAAATTGGGAGAGTGGTTAGAGGACCACCCCAAAGAGACGAAACGAATCGTGGATAAGGTTATCCTCGCAGCGCAGGCGCGCGCCGCAGCTCGCAAGGCGCGCGAATTGGTCCAGCGTAAAAACGCTTTTTCGAGTGGTGGATTGCCTGGAAAACTGGCAGATTGCTCGTCGAAAAATGCTGAAGAATGCGAGTTGTACCTGGTTGAGGGCGACTCTGCTGGCGGAAGTGCAAAACAGGCACGTGACCGTCATTTTCAGGCGATTCTCCCGCTGAGAGGTAAGATTCTTAACGTTGAAAAAGCGCGGCTGGACCGGGTGCTCGCGAACGAGGAGATCAAAAATATTGTGACGGCTCTTGGAACGGGCCTTGGCGTAGGTGAATACGATTTTGAACCTGAAAAATTGCGCTACCACAAGATCATTGTCATGACAGATGCCGATGTGGATGGTGCTCACATTCGAACGCTGCTTCTCACGTTCCTTTATCGACACATGAGTATTCTGGTAGAGTCAGGATACGTCTACATCGCCCAGCCGCCGCTCTACAAAGCGAAAAGGGGCAAGCAGGAAGAGTACTGCTGGACAGAGGATCAATTGAAAGATGCCGTCGCTCGTATAGGTGGCGACTCTGGACAGAAAGTCACAATTCAGCGATACAAAGGGCTCGGTGAGATGAATCCAGATCAACTCTGGGATACAACCATGAACCCGGACACCCGTCTGCTGCAAAGAGTCGCGATTGAAGATGCGGCCGCAGCGGATCGTATTTTCAGTACGCTCATGGGCGATGCGGTCGAACCGCGACGCAAGTTTATCGAACGTAACGCCAAATACGCGACGATCGACGTATAATGCGTCGAACCATTCGCTTCTCTGATGAAGGATCGATCAGACACTGATCTCAGTATCATAGTACCCGTCCTGGACGAAGAAGAATCGATTCCCGAACTCGTGGATCGTATCCGAAGTGTGTGCGATGGGGCTGGCTTTTCATTTAATGTCTTTTTTGTCGATGATGGCTCTACCGACGAGAGCTGGGAAGTCATCGAAAGCATGCACCAGATAGATTCCCGTTTTGCGGGATTGAAGCTCCGTCGCAACTACGGCAAGTCTGCAGCTCTGGCTCTCGGATTTGAGAGAGCTGACGGCAAGTATGTCGTGACGATGGATGCTGATCTTCAGGATGACCCCGCAGAAATCCCAGGGCTCATTGCGTTGCTAGAAACGGGGTACGATCTAGTGAGCGGTTGGAAAAAGAAGCGCCAGGACCCGCTTTCCAAGCGGTTACCAAGCCGTTTTTTCAATTTCGTAACACGCAGAATCGCGGGTATCCCGCTGCACGATTTTAACTGTGGCCTGAAAGCATATCGCAATGAGGTCGTGAAGTCGGTACGTCTTCATGGCGAGCTACATCGGTATATCCCGCTTTTGGCAGCATGGGAGGGCTATACTCGAATAACAGAGAAAGTAGTCCAGCACCATCCTCGCAGACACGGACAAACCAAGTTTGGTCTGGAACGATACCTTCGAGGCTTTTTGGATCTGTTGAGCGTGTTTTTCATGACTCGTTTTGCGTCGCGGCCCATGCATTTTTTTGGTAGCCTCGGTACGCTCGCCTTCATCGGTGGCTCCATCATCAGTCTGTGGATTTCAATAGATAAACTTGTGTACGGAAACCCGATTGGAGATCGCCCGCTTCTACTGCTTGGTGTGATGCTAATTCTAGTTGGTGTGCAGATGTTTACGACGGGCTTGATTGGTCAGATGATTGTCGTTCCGCGCATGGAGCGCCTTGAGGGAGTTCATGTTGCCGATGAGTTTGCACCCGTTCAGCGAGTGGAGTCCCGTCCAGTCGACGCCCCAGCGAGCACGCCTCCTTCGATCACCCCCCCTTCGACAGACTAGATTGATGTCAGGCGCCAATAAAGTGGGGCTTATCGGTCCTTATCCACCCTTCAGAGGAGGAATCGCCCAGTTTACGGAGCAGTTCCACCGACATCTAGAAGCAGGCACTGCCCCCGAATTTGTCACGGGAGTGTCTTTCCAACGGCAGTATCCGGAGATCTTATTTCCCGGCAAGAGCCAGCAATCGGAAGAAGAAACACCGACGCGATCAGTACCTAGACATATCGATTCTATAAATCCGCGCTCCTGGCGTCGGGCGGCCGATTATCTGATCGGTGAGCAAATCTCCGAGTGCGTATTCATGCACTGGATGCCATTTTTTGCGCCCGCCTATGCCTCAATAGCGAGAAGGCTGAAGAAGGCGGGAATATCAGTTACGGCAATTGTTCACAACGCTCGGCCTCATGAAAGGCAGCCTTTTGGTGAATTGCTGAACCGATTGTTTTTCAGTCGATGCGACCGCTTCATAGCATTGTCGGAAACGGTCAAGCGCGACCTGATCGCTTCTCGAGTCGAAATCCCGATAAGTGTACAGCCCCATCCAACCTATGATCAATTTGGAGACGTCAAGGACCAGATAGAGGCAAGAAAGAAACTCGGGATTCCGCCTAACGGCAACGTGATTCTGTTTTTTGGACTGGTACGTCACTACAAAGGCCTGGATATCCTGCTGTCGGCGATGGTAGGAAATGTTCACGAGGGCACGCATTTGCTGATCGCAGGCGAATGGTATGAGGATCGATCCACCTGTCAGAGCATTATTGAGCGACATGCTCTCTCGGGCCGCGTGACCATTGTCGACAAGTATATCCCAGATTCGGAAGTCGCAGACTATTTCTCGGCCGCCGACGCCCTGGTGCAACCCTACCGATCGGCTACACAGAGTGGTGTTGTGCAGACAGCCTTTCATTTCGGCAAACCCGTCATCGTGACGGGCGTCGGCGGCCTCCCTGAAATGGTGAGTCACGACATCGACGGGCTGATTGTGGCCCCCGAAGATTCTGGTGCGCTTTCAAATGCCATCGAAGACTTGTTCCGCCCCACTCATCTCGAACGTCTCTCCGAGGGCGCGTTCGCAGCGCGGGAACGCTTCACGTGGAAAGCGTTTACCGAGTCCTTTCTGAACCCCACCGGGCCCGAGCAAGGTGGAAATTCAAACTGACGCCCACCCTTTTCTCAAGAGCTGCTTTAGAACATGGATTATGATCCAGTAAAAGATCGATTTGGTGGAATGGTGGCAGGCCGATATTGGCCCACACGCGTGTTCTTCAGTCTGTTACAAGTGTTCTTTCTGCGCGCATGGCATGTTCGGCGTGCGCTGGGGGCAGTCCTCTCGCGTCAAACTGGCGAAATAAGAATGCTCGATGCGGGCACGGGTTTTGGTCAGTTCGCGTACTGGGTAGCCCAACGATATTCCAACGTGTCGATTCATGCGGTCGACATTAAGGACGAATACCTGAGTAGAGCCGGCGTCTTTTTTGAGCAAGCAGGTCTGAAATCGCGCGCCTCGTTCGCCATTGATGATCTGACAGATCTTCAGGCCGCAGGTCCGTTCGATCTGATCTTATCTGTGGATGTGATGGAGCATATTCTCGAAGACGAGATGGTTTTCGCGCATTTTCACCGCGTTTTGAACCCTGGAGGAAGCGTTATCATTAACACACCTTCAGATCAAGGTGGCTCGGATTCTCATGGTGAAACTGGTGAGAGTTTTATCGGTGAACACGTTCGCGACGGATATGGGAAACAGGAAATAACTGAAAAACTACAGCGTGCCGGCTTGGAGGTAGATTCGGTCGAGTACGCTTACGGACCGTATGGCAGTATTGCCTGGCGCTTGTCCATCAAGTGGCCCATTCAGATGCTAAATGCATCTTTTGCCTTCCTGATTGTTCTGCCATTCTATTATCTCCTAACATTACCGGTGGCCTTGGTGCTCAACGCCCTCGACGTTTCTTCAAAAAACGAGACCGGAACAGGGTTAATCGTAGTAGCACATCGCCCCTGATCTTCGTATTTTAACTGGGCACCTCAGTTGAAAACTGCTTCTAACGGCGTGCCTGCCCCTGGAAGTGATTCTGGCATTTTGTTTTGGACTTTGTTCGATGTGGACTGTGTTCGTTTCGGGCATTGTTCGTTTTGAACATTGTTCGTTTCGGATGACGCGCTCTCAGGGATCCCCGACCTTCTCTCCACCTATACTCGGGACCCGTGCAAACGAAGTATGTATTTGTAACCGGCGGCGTGACCTCCTCTTTAGGCAAAGGTATTATCTGTGCCTCACTCGGTCGCCTACTCGAAAACCGTGGCCTTCGCGTCACGATCCAAAAATTTGACCCCTACATCAACGTAGATCCGGGCACTATGAATCCGTACGAGCACGGAGAGGTGTACGTGACGGACGATGGGGCAGAGACTGATCTAGACCTGGGACATTACGAGCGTTTCCTCGGAATCCCGACGAGTCAGGCCAACAACGTCACAACCGGCCGCGTCTATTTGGAAGTCATTAAAAAAGAACGCTCGGGTGCTTATCTCGGAAAAACGGTTCAGGTAGTTCCACACATTATCGACCAGATTAAATACTGGATGCTCAAGTTGGGAGAGACCGGAGATTACGATGTGGTCCTGACCGAAATCGGAGGTACAGTCGGTGATATCGAAGGTCAGCCGTATCTGGAAGCAATACGCCAGTTGCGGTACGAGTTGGGATATCGCAATACGCTCAACATCCACCTCACGCTACTTCCCTACCTCGAAGCGGCGGGTGAAGTGAAGTCTAAACCCTCGCAGCACTCCGTGAAGACGCTGCTCTCTTTTGGACTGCAGCCAGACATTCTTGTGTGTCGTACGGATCGCCCGATGACGGAAGATGTTCGTCGAAAACTGGCGCTCTTCTGCAATGTGGAACGGCGCGCGGTTATTGCGTCTCAAGACGCTGAATCGATATACGAAGTACCGCTTCTCATGAAGGAGCAAGGCCTCGATGATATCGCTGTGGAAAGGCTTCACATGGTGGAAGATTTCGATGGCAAAGTGCTCGAAGCACCCGATATGGACGGATGGGTTCGGTTTTTGCGTCAGCTCAAAGAACCATCAGGAACAGTCAGAATTGCCTTGGTCGGAAAATATGTGGAGCACCAGGATGCCTACAAGTCGATAAGTGAGAGTTTCATTCTAGCCGGCGCCGCCAACGGTGTTCAAGTAGAGTTGGTACAGATTCTATCCGATGATCTTTCAGCAGACAACGTGGAAGAGTTGCTCGCTGATGTAAGTGGTGTCCTTGTGGCGCCTGGTTTCGGGGATCGTGGCATCGAGGGTAAAATCGAAGCCATTCGATATATCCGAGAAAATGATATTCCGTTCTTCGGCATCTGCCTCGGAATGCAGTGCGCTGTGATTGAGTATGCTCGAAACGTGTGTGGATGGGACTCGGCCAACTCAACTGAGTTTGACGAAAAGACGGAGTACCCGGTAATCGACCTCATGGAAGAGCAGAAGGCCATCTCCAAGAAGGGTGGAACGATGCGCCTCGGAGCGTACACGTGTCAGATCACCAAAGGATCGAAAGTTAGCCAGATCTACTCCCGAGACGTCATCAAAGAACGCCATCGCCACCGTTACGAACTGAACAACGTTTTGCGCTACAAGCTTGCCGAAGGTGGCATGCACTTTACGGGTGTGAACCCTAAACGGGATCTTGTTGAAATAGTAGAGCTGCCAGAATTACGGTGGTACGTGGGTGTTCAGTTCCATCCCGAATACAAGAGCACGGTTGGTAACCCGCATCCGCTTTTCAATTCGTTTGTTCGCGCATGCGTGGAATTCGCTACCGAAACAGACAGTATGAAGAAGCCGAAGCCCCCTTCAAGAGAGAAAAAACGACACTTGGCGTCAGCCAAGATGTAGATTGGGCCTGCCTTCGACCGTCCTGATCCTCCCAAAATCTGTTTCTGAAGCGTGAATTCGACGTCAGCTCGAAAAGGCGTTCCTCCTGGGCTTACCCCGTCAAGGGTGTGGATATGTGTGCATAACTAGGGGTTTGATCCACAAATTCTCCCCACTTCCCACCACCACGGGGTCAAAACAGCCATTCTGGGCAAAAACCGCACATTTTAATAGCCGTTTTTGCTTGACTTTCCAGCTGAAAAACGTACATTACTGGTTAAGTGGGGAAAAGTGGGGAGTTCTTCCACCTCAAGATTCCCCTCAATACCTGAGTAAACGGTACAACAACCCCGTAGTGCACGTTTTAACCCACATTCATGGCACGTTTCAAAGGACAGGCAGATTACTCCGTCGATGTGAAAGGACGGGTTGCCATTCCGGCAAAGATGCGATCAGCATTGAATCCGGATGCCCAGGGGACGTTTACCCTGACGAAAGGGTTTGAAAAGTGCGTCTATGTGTACCCTCAGGACCAATGGAAAATTAAGGAGGACGAGTATTCATCTCTAAATGTCAACAATCGGAATGCCAGGCATCTGGTTCGCATGGTTCTCATGTGGGCAGAGGAAGTCTCGCTCGATGGCCAGGGGCGTATTTCGCTTCCAAAGTCACTTTCCGAATACGCAGACATTGGAGATCGAGTACTAATAATCGGCGCTGGAGAACGCATTGAATTGTGGAATCCAGAAGCCTTCACAGAATATCTGACGGAACAAACGATCGACCAGGAAACCCTTGCCGAACAGGTGATGGGGTCCTGATCTAATCGAACATCCAGAGGGAGATTTGAATGCGCGGGATAATTCGGGGCAGGTACTAAAATACGCTTCGGGCTATCACGCGCCTGTTCTTTGCAAAGCTGTTATTCAGGGACTCGTAACGAAACCCGATGGGACGTACGTGGACGGGACGCTTGGCGGTGGTGGACACACTGCAGCCATGCTCGAGGAGCTCGGTTCAGAAGGCAACGTAATCGCGATAGATCGTGACGACGATGCCATCGCCGAAACATCGAAGCGTCTCGCCATTGACATGGATTCTGGCCGACTGAGGATTCTAAAAGGCAACTTTTCAGAAATCCTCTCTCTTCTGGAAGACGCGGGTATTGAGAAGATCGACGGCCTGCTACTGGATCTTGGCGTTTCCTCCCATCAACTTGATGTGGCGGAGCGAGGATTCAGTCACCGGATGAGTGGTCCACTCGACATGAGAATGGATCGCTCCGCTGGGATGCCGGCCGACGAACTCATCAATACCGCCCAGTTTCACGAACTCGCCAATCTTCTGAGACGATTTGGAGAGGAACCGCGCGCAGGCCGTATCGCGAAAGAAATTGTGGCCGCACGACCTTTCGCCACCACGGAAAACCTCGCGGAGCTTATCCGTTCGATCACGCCTCATGCGAAGGTGTCGAAAACACTTTCACGTGTATTTCAGGCGCTCAGAATTGCCGTAAATGGAGAATTGGAGGCGTTGGATCAGGTACTGTTGGATTCGAGAGATGTGCTGACCGAAGGTGGCCGATTGGCTGTCATCAGTTATCACTCGCTAGAGGATCGACAGGTTAAGCGTTTCATGCGAAGTGGAAATTTCGATGGGAAAGTCGAGCGGGATTTTTATGGAAATAAGATATCTCCGTGGAATGAAATCACCAGAAAACCGATTTCAGCAGACGAAACAGAAATCGAGGCCAATCCGAGGAGTCGGAGTGCGCGTCTACGAATTGCAGAAAGGATCAAGGACAGCGATAACACGCTGAAAGCTGAGTAAAAGATGGCAACATCAAGACAGAAGGGAATCAAAACCCCCTTCAAAAAAGAGCCCGCTAAAAAGGGGGGTAAGAAACCGGTTCGGTTTGTGAAGAGCAGCACTGCGTCATCGAAGACGAGCAAAGGGCCACAAAGAACAGCAAGTTCCAGAACGACAACTACCAGAAAGGCCAAGTCGAAAAGAGCAACAGCCGGAAAGGCACCCGTTCGTGGCTCCGTTGAATCGAAAAAGACGAAACGCCAGTCTGGCGTTCTGAGCTCACCCGGATGGAAGGATCTAGCCAAGGCAAACGATCGGCCAAGCGGGCCTCAACCAGATTCTGATTCCTACCTCGGTGCACTTTCTACCGCACGCTTTGCCGCAATGGTTTTGGCCGTTGCCACCCTCTTCACACTTTATGTAGGGCATGTTTTTGCGATGCAAGATCTGCTGGCGGACGTCCAGAACTTGAGAAACGAAAATCTGGCTCTTGAAATGACCTTCGACAAGCTTGAGGGAGACTTTCATTCCAAGATCGGTCCAGAAGCCATGTTTGGAGAAGCAGCACAGTTGGGCCTGAGCGAGCGCCTGCCGACAGGCACTCCCATCATCATCGATTAACGAGAATCAGAAAAGCGATCCATGGAGCTGAAGGATCAAATATTGGCGAGAATGTATGTGGTGATCACCTTGATCTCCCTGCTTCCCATATTGGTTGGGTTGCAGGTACTTCGTGTCTCGGCGTTGGACGGCCCGGCACTCCGCATACGGGGAGAGGAGCAATCAACAGACGAACGAATTCTTCCGGCTCTGCGCGGGGAGATTTTTGACGCGGCGGACCGGCCTCTGGTCGTAAATATAGAGCGGGTGGACGTTGATCTTGATCAGTCAGTTGATGGGTTCAGCGCCGTGTCGCAGCAGTTTTATGAAAGGCTGTCAAGAGTTGCAAGGATGTCAGTCGCCTCGCTAAAAGCGAAGGTTAGGAACAGCCCCGGCAATAGGTATGCCAGGCTTGCCAAAAATGTCCGAATGTCGAAGGAAGAACTGGACTGGTTTCAAGGTATACCTGGTGCAATCATCGAGTCGTCGACATCCAGATATTATAATCATGGGAAAGCGGCAGCCCACGTCATAGGTATTGCTGGAGATGAAGCCGGGCAGACCGGTCTTGAAAAGGTGTTCGATGAACAACTACGCGGAGTGAACGGGCGAAGACTCGTTCATGTCGATCGGGATAACACCACGAAGCTCATTCCCGGAAGTCTCGAGCAGCTGCCGGTACACGGCGAGTCGCTCTATCTGACCATTGACCTAAATATGCAGTCGATTCTCGAGGAAGAATTGGGGCGTGGTGCGATTAAAGCTGGAGCAAAATGGGCTGTCGGAGTCGCTCTAGATCCGAACACGGGCGCTGTGCTGGCCATGGCGAACTACCCCAGCTTCAATCCTAACACGGTAAATCGGGCAAATCATGCTCAGATGCGAAATCGAGTAGTTACGGATCGAATTGAGCCGGGATCTGTCATCAAGGTCGTTTCTGCGGTTGCAGCCTTGATGTCCGGCGCCGTTGCAATGACAGATACGATTGATACAGGAAATGGCGTCTTGCAACAAGGCATCTACACACTGCGCGATACACACCCGTATGGGAAAATTACATTCACTCAAGTAATTCAAAAATCGAGCAACATTGGAACGGCGTTAGTAGCTGAGGACATCGACGAAGGAATCATGTATCAGGTCGCCCGCAATTTCGGCTTCAACCAGAAAACAGGAATTGAACTCACAGGCGAAGTGGCCACTACCGTAAAAAAGGTTGAGGACTGGAATGCCAGTACCCGGTCGGCGATGAGTAGAGGATACGCAATCGTAGCGACGCCACTCCAGGTTGCACTCGCGTATGCGGCGCTCGCAAATGGGGGCACGCTCGTCAAACCCTACATCGTGCGCGAGCGTCGTGATTTCGAGGGTAATGTGACCTGGAAGGCACAGCCTGACTCAATCCGACGGGTGTTTAGTAAAGAAATTGCCGACGAATTGATGCCCGCGTTTGAATCGGTCGTGTCCGATGAGGGGACGGCACCCAAAGCAATGGTGGATGGACTCCGAATAGCCGGAAAGACCGGAACAGCACGAAAAGCCTCGACGACGACAATAGGGTATCAGCCGGGGAAATATCGTTCGACGTTCGTTGGTTTTTATCCAGTTGAAAATCCTCAGGTCGTTCTGGCCATCGTGATGGATGAACCAGAAACAAGTAATTATGGCGGTGTCGTCGCTGGACCCGTGTTTAGCGAAGTAGCCCGCCGGTGGATGGCGCACATGCCAGAATTGGCGATGTACCTGCACCCCCAGACTGACAACGTAATTGCGGACTCGGTTGCCATCGTTCCAGATGTCGAATCATTACCGCTTCCGATTGCAGGAAAACGACTCGCGGTCCTCGGACTAAAGTTGCCCGATTCTGGCTCAGACTTTCACACATCTGTAATGGTGCAGAGTGTGCTTCCGGGAACGGAAGCGCTCGAGGGTCTTCCGGTTCAGCTATCCGCAACGGAAGATTCGGTCACAACACTACCCGATTTCGGAGGGTTCTCGGCGAGAGAAGCGAGATCCTGGCTGGCGGCCCTCAATGTGCAGGTTCAGCTTGAAGGACACGGAACGGTTGTTTCGCAATCTCCTGAACCCGGAAGTGACATTCCAAAACAGGTGATACTGAGACTCAATTGATAACAACATGAATCTTGGAAGAGAAGTCAACAGGCGAACTATACGATGAATTTCGAATCGTTCACAGGACGACTTCGTGAGTCCGGGCAGCTGCTCGAGTCACGCCACTCTTCCGCCAATAAAATTGGCCGACTGGTTATTGATAGCCGGGAAGCCGGGCCTTCTGATTGTTTCGTAGCCATTAATGGCTCGAACGTGGACGGCCACCTGTTCATTGACAAGGCTGTTAAAAACGGAGCTACTGCCATCGTGTGCGAGGCGGGGCCGGCTGGGAGCGATTCTATATCGCAAGCCGGCCCCGCCTACGCACGCGTTGAAAATTCGCGCCGAGCGCTCGCTGAGCTCGCTTCCCTGGTACAATCTGATCCGGGCACCGACCTACAATTGTTTGCCGTTACCGGTACGAACGGGAAAACGACAATCGCCTCGATCGTCCAATATGTCCTGGAGTCTACAGGGCACAAGAGTGGCTTGATCGGCACAACTGGATATCAGGACGGAAGTCAATTTTATGAAGCATCCCACACCACTCCATCGGCCATTCGTGTTTACGAATTGCTCTCGGGTATGGTAAAAAACGGATGTACCCATTGTTCGATGGAGCTTTCGTCGCACGCAATCGATCAGGATCGAATAAGATTTTCGGATGTGAATGTGGCGCTCTTCACCAATCTCACGAGAGATCATCTCGACTATCATGAGACATTCGATTCCTATCTGGAGGCAAAAAAGCATCTCTTCGATGAACTCCCAACCGATTCTACTGCAATCACGAATCTGGATGACCCGAACGGTCTGAATATGATTCATGACACACGTGCATCCGTGCTCACGTGCGCATCCACAAGAAAGGCAGATGTCACCTTCTCGATCGAATCGAATCTTCTGTCAGGAATTGAATTGACAATCGACGGAATGAGACGTCGTTTTCGTCTGGCAGGTACATACAACGCGTTTAATCTTGCGGCCGCCTATGCCGTGGGTCGTTCATTGGGTATTGAAGCACAAGAGTGCATCGAGGCACTCTCCGCGTGTCCACCGATCGCAGGACGATTCGAAAGATTACAATTTCAGGATTCGACCATCGTGATCGTGGATTATGCCCACACTCCGGATGCGCTGAAGAACGTACTCGAAGCTACTCGACAGGGTCTCGGTGAAGGCGCAACGCTCTGGTGCATTTTTGGATGTGGCGGAGATCGAGATCGGGGAAAACGCCCGCTTATGGGAGCTGTAGCAGAGCAGTTGGCGGACAGGGTTATTGTGACAAGCGATAATCCCCGGGAAGAGGATCCCATCAAAATTATGGATGACATCAGGGACGGATTTGAGCGACCTGAAAATGCCATCTGGACTGTTGACCGTGAGGACGCCATTAGCAAAGCGGCAACTTTCATGAATTCAGGCGACACCTTGGTGCTCGCCGGCAAGGGACATGAAACCTATCAGGTTATCGGCACCGAAAACCAGCATTTCGATGATCGCGAACAAGCCCAGCGCTTGTTTGGACAGAGATCCTCGAACACCCCAGTAACCAAGGGCGTCATGCGCCCAAACGCTTAATCATCCACCTCATGCTCTATTATCTCATAAGCTATCTGGAGAGCGAATTTCAACCCCCTGGGTTTCAGGTGATTGAATTTACCACGGTGAGGGCCTCTCTAGCTGCAATCACCGCGCTGTTGATTGCACTGGTGGCGGGAAAAACGATTATTCGCTGGCTTCAAAAGAAACAACTGGGCGAACAGGTCCGAGAGGGGATTCACGCGGGAGCCGTCGACCACACCCACAAGCAAGGAACACCCAGTATGGGTGGATTGATCATCTTGATTTCCGTCTTGGGATCTACGCTATTGTGGGGAGCGATCTTAGAAGTGTATGTGTGGCTGATCTTGTTGTCTACCGCTTGGATGGGAGTATTTGGCTTTGCAGATGACTACATCAAGGTGGTCAAGCGCGACAAAAGTGGGCTGCCAGCACGAATCAAACTCACTGGACAGATCACGCTCGGACTCCTCGTCGGGTCGGTGCTGTATTTCCACCCACAATTCAGCGACATAAATACGCTGACATATCTTCCTTTTGTAGCGGGCGAAACGCTGGATTATGACGTGTTCAGGCACTTCGTAACTGGCATAGACCTGGGGTGGTTGATCTATATTCCGGTCGTCATTTTTATCCTGACAGCGCTTTCCAATGCTGTCAATTTAACGGATGGTCTCGACGGCTTGGCTGCGGGAGTTACGGGCATTGTAGCCATCGGTCTGACGGCACTCACGTACATCGCCGGTAACGCCATCTTTGCGGATTTCTTAACTGAGATGCTTCTTCCGGGGGCAGGCGAGCTGACCATTTTCGCTGCTGCTCTCGCGTCGTCGTGTTTTGGGTTCCTGTGGTACAACGGATACCCGGCCACGGTATTCATGGGCGACACGGGCGCTCTTTCGCTCGGGGCGGCTGTCGGAACGCTGACGCTCATGGTTAAAAAAGAGTTGCTACTTCCCTTGCTCTGCGCTGTGTTTTTTTTCGAAACACTCTCGGTGATCATTCAAACGAGCTGGTTCAAGTATTCGAGGAAGAAAACGGGAGTCGGGAAACGCGTCTTCTTGATGGCGCCAATCCATCATCACTTTGAGGCCAAAGGAATGCACGAGTCCAAGATCGTCCTCCGATTCTGGCTCATCTCCGCCATTACTGTGGTCGCCACACTGCTGGTATTGCGAATCAGGTGATCAAACTCAGAACACCACATATCGACGTTACTAAGAAACGCGCGGCTGTTCTCGGCTCGGCCCGAAGCGGGCGTGCTGTCGCAGCGCTGCTACACCGCCAGGGTGCCGAAGTCTTTGTTTCGGATTCGGGAAGTATCTCGGGCGAATCGCGATCGAGTTTTGAAGACCTGAAGATTGGATTCGAACAGAACGGGCATAGTGAAGCCAGTTGGCAGGCAGATTTCGTGGTCGTCAGTCCTGGCGTGCCGGATTCTGCAGAACCTGTCTGCCGAGCACTTGAGGCGGGGATCGCCGTTTATTCCGAAATCGAAGTATCCAGTTGGTTCTGCAAAGCACCCATCGTAGCGATAACGGGATCAAACGGAAAGACTACGACGGCGCGTCTCCTCGGTCACATCTTGGCCTCGAACGGGACGACAACCCATGTCTGCGGAAACGTGGGAATTCCTTTTGCCGATCACGCTGATCGTGTTGAATCAGATCACATCGTGGTGCTGGAGGTGTCAAGCTTCCAATTGGATCACATTGACAGGTTCAGGCCGGCGGTTTCAATTTTGCTGAATATCACGCCAGATCATTTAGACCGATATGGTCACGATGTGGAGCAATATGCAAAGAGCAAATTGCGGATCTGTGAAAATCAAAGCGAAGAAGACACATTCATTTTTAATCGGGACGACGAGCGTCTGAACCGATTCGTGGACTCAGGTTTCGAGACCACAAGACTTACGGCCAGTAATGGCCAGGGGCCCAATCAACTGGGAATTTCATTGTGTGAAGAAGAGGGCGCGGCTGGATTTCTGAGGGACAGAGATCTGGTGTTGTGCATCAACGATCAGGAGGAAGTGATCATGCAGATAGAAGATCTGGCCTTAAGGGGCCGTCACAACGTTTACAACTCGCTGGCGGCAGCAGTTGCAGCGCGTGTGGTGGAGGTCAGGAGCGACGTTGTCCGGGAAAGTCTTCGCTCATTCGAAGGAGTGCCGCACCGGCTAGAATCGGTGCGGGAAGTCGATGGTGTTCGATACATAAACGATTCGAAGGCCACCAACGTGAACGCACTCTGGTATGCGCTTGAGAGCTTTACCGAGCCCGTAGTCCTGATAGCAGGAGGGCGGGATAAAGGAAATGACTACGAAGAGCTGATTCCGTTGATACAGAGCCGAGTTCGAGCGCTAATTACAATCGGAGAGGCAGCGGACAGGATGTCTGCGGAACTCGGGGAATTCGTAGACGACAACGTAACGACTGAAACGCTCGATGAAGCGGTCAAACTAGCCCATTTGCTCGCCAAGGAAGGAGACGTTGTTCTCTTGAGCCCGGCCTGCTCCTCATTCGACATGTTCGATTCTTTCGAGGATCGAGGCTCGAACTTTAAACAGATTGTCTCCAATCTGTAGCGACTAAATCAGACCATGCAGATACTCACATTAAAAGGAGAAGGCTCAGGACCAGTGGACAAGTTCGTCCTCTGGGCGATCATGATCCTTAGTGCGATAGGCGTGGTGGCAGTTTATAGCGCCATCGGGTATCTGGCTGCCACCAAAGGAGATGGAGATACAGAGGCCCTTCTGTTCAAGCATCTCTTTCGAGTTGGGCTGGCGCTCGGCGCGATGGGACTTTTTTCGGTAATCAATTATCGCATGCTGGCTCGTATTAGTAGAGTCCTCTTGATCGGCTCGATTGTACTGCTGTTTGCGGTACAGGTCGTCGGAGTTGTTTCCGGTGGGGCCGCAAGATGGTTGAACCTGGCGGGATTCATTTTCCAACCATCCGATCTGGCGAAAGTATCGTTGTTGCTTTATGTGGCGTCCCTTCTGGCACACAAGCAAATTTACATCAAGTCGTTTTCGCGTTCGTTTGCTCCCATTTTTCTCTGGATTCTACTGACGATTGGCGTGATCGGAATTTCTGATCTTTCAACTGCTGCAGTTGTCCTAACTGCTGTCCTCGTGATGTGCTTTATCGCCCGAGTGAGTGTCGGGCACATTTTGATGGTAGGACTGCTGGGACTCGTTCTTGCGTATGCCCTGCTGTTGACGTCGCCTGGTCGGGCGGCTCGAATTGAGTCGTTTCTTGGAGTGAAACTCTTCCCGAATACCGTGGCAGAACGTGTGTTTTCGGATTCAGATGAAGGATTTCAGGCTAACCAGGCCAGAATTGCGATCGCGCAAGGGGGGCTTCTTGGTGTTGGTCCGGGAAAGAGCTCACAACGGGATTTCTTACCGGCTCCCTACAATGATTTTATCTACGCCATCATTGCCGAGGAATACGGAATAGTCGGAGCGTTCTTTTTGCTAGGTCTATTTCTACTGATTCTTTTTAGGGGTCTACTTCGAATAGCACGATACGCGCCGGATCCGCTTGGGCTGTTCCTGGCTGTGGGAATCGTAGTGATGCTGACGCTGTATGGATTCGTGCACGCAGGAGTCTCTTCGAACCTGCTGCCAGTGACGGGTCTTGCTCTTCCATTTGTGTCGTATGGCGGGACGTCGCTTCTGGCGAATGGCGTTATGGCTGGTATCCTTTTGAACATATCCAGGCAAATTGGTAGTTGAGTAGCACCTCGATCATATCACGGAAACAGTCGCCGAGGATCTTGCTGGCGGGTGGTGGCACGGGAGGACACGTCTACCCCGCCGTATCCATCGCTGATTCCATTCGTGATCTTGATAGACAGGCAGTGGTCGAGTTTGCCGGATCGAAAACAGGTATCGAATGGCGGCTCATTCCCGAGTCTGGATACGCGATCCATCATGTGAGCGTACGTGGACTCGAGCGAAAACTGACTGCACGCAATCTGAGTCTTCCATTTGTGCTGGGGCGCGGATTTAAGGAAGCACGTGATCTCGTTCGTCACTTTGATGCAGACGTTGTTGTGGGAACGGGAGGGTATGTCGCTCTTCCTGTGATTTTGGCTGCACGTAATCTGCATCGCCGTATCGTCATTCAAGAGCAGAATGCATACATGGGTTTGACGAATAGAATCGGAAGTCGCTTCGCCGATCAGATTCATCTCGCGTTTTCGGAAGCCATTCCGAAACGCTACGCCATGAAAACGAAGTTGACGGGCAACCCGGTGCGTGCCAGTCTCGCGAAGCCTGGTAAAAACGAAGGAAGGGTTCATTTCAAGTTTGGCGACGTGGATCAGGTCATATTCATGACGGGCGGATCGATGGGGAGCCAGGCCATGAACGAGGCAATGGCCTCCAACGTACGTTCGCTTCTTGCTTCACGCCGCACGGGCGTCATCTGGCAGACAGGAGCGCGATATTTCGAACGATTCAAATCGGCAATTCCTGATCACCCAAACCTGCGCTTGCTTGAATATGTGACCAGGATGGATATGGCATACTCGGCATCAGATTTGGTCGTATGTCGAAGTGGCGCATCGACTTGTTCGGAGTTGATGTTGACTGCGCAGCCGGCACTTCTGGTTCCATCGCCCAATGTGGCTGAAGATCACCAGACGAAGAATGCCGAAAGCTTGATGCGTGCTGGGGCAGCAGAAATGATTGAAGAATCGTCGCTACTCGAAGGAATGCAGGGAGCTATCGAATCGCTACTCAAGAACCCGAGTAGGCTGAATCGAATGTCGGAAGCCATTCTGGAAATGGCTCGCCCTGATGCTGCAAGGGAAATTGCGGCAGACGTGCTTGCACTTGCTGGAACGCGAATCAGATGATTAGGAACGGAAAACATATCGCCGCCAATCACAGCTCAGAATCGGGCACCTCGCTTCGCCGCCAACCTATGTTTGGCCGCATGCGACACGTTCATATGGTGGGCATCGGGGGAATCGGCATGAGTTCGATTGCGGAAGTGCTCTTGCGGAGAGGATACCGAGTGACTGGATCTGACCTGGCTGAGAGTGCAGTGACGCAACATCTTCAGGACCTGGGGGCGACCGTCTTTCTGGGGCACGATGCACCAAACATCGAGGGTTCGAGCGTAGTCGTACACTCTTCTGCAGTGGATGCTCACGAAAATCCAGAGACCGTGGCTGCCTCCAAATACCACATTCCTGTGATTGCCCGGAGCGAGATGCTTGGGGAGTTAATGCGCATGAAATTCGGCATTGGAATCGCGGGAACGCACGGCAAGACTACCACCACAACAATGGCTGGCCACGTGATTGGTGCTGGTGATTTTGACCCGACTGTCATCGTGGGCGGAAAGGTTTCGGCGTTTGGTTCGAACGCGGTATCGGGAGAAGGAGACATAATTCTAATCGAAGCGGACGAATATGATCGCACCTTTTTACGACTCACCCCATCGGTGGCCGTGATTACAAATATCGATGCAGACCACCTCGACTGTTACGCGGATCTGGACGATATCAAAAAGGCGTTTATACAATATGCATCGAGCGTCCCCTTCTTTGGTGTCGCAATTGTTTGTCTCGATGATGCGAATGTGCGAGCAATACTTCCGGAGATTCAACGACGCATAGTTACATATGGAACGTCGAAGGAAGCGCAGATTCGGGCAGAAAACATACGCCAGGAAGGCAGAATCATGCATTTTGACGTGGTTTCGGAGAATGTGAGGTTGGGACTCGTCTCGCTAAACGGACCGGGACAGCACAATGTCCTGAATGCGCTGGCCGCCATTGCAGTCGGAATCGAGCTGGAGATGGACTTTGATGATATCGCCCGTGGGATTGCGTCATTCGAAGGAGTCGACCGACGCATGCATGAAATTGGCGAAGCAAACAAAATCATGGTAGTCGACGACTATGCGCATCACCCGACAGAGGTGCTGGCTACACTCGATGCCGCCAAAGGATGTTGGCCAGATCGACGGATCTTTGCCGTATTTCAACCGCATCTCTATTCGCGGACTCGACAATTCGAACTAGAGTTCGCACGTGCGTTTGTGAATTCAGATGTGCTTGTCGTCATGGATGTATATGGTGCCCGCGAGGAGCCCGAAGACGGCATCTCAGGAGAACTGATTGCGAACGGCGCGGCTGCGAACGGGCACCCCGAAGTTTACTACGAACCGGACAAAAACCAGCTCGTTCAGCGAGTGATAGACCTCGCCGAGCCTGGGGACGTGATCCTCACGATGGGCGCAGGAGATATCTGGCGCTTGAATAGAGACATTTTTTCGACGTTATCAAAAACCGAGCTCTCAAATGCGGAGCAACTGAACTAGATGACACAGAGTCGATTTACATTTTTGCAACGAGCGGGTGTAGTCATCCTTTTCCTTGCCATCGCCGGTGGAGGGTACACCGGATGGAGGTGGATGGAGCAGGTGACGGTCCAGGAGATTTCGATGCAAGGACTCGTGAATGCAACGGAAGATGAGGTTTATGAGCTCGTTCGCATCGACACGGGAATGGTGATGTACGACATCAGCTCAGTATTGCTCGAAGATCGTCTGCGGCGACATCCATGGATAGAGAGTGCGCGTGTTTCGAGGGTACCATCGGGAATGCTCGACATTAGAATCGCGGAGCGCTCGCCGGTTGCGCTACTGATGGGAGCGAACGGAATGGCTACGACCTACATGGATCGCAAGGGTCACCGCATGCCGACGACGCCTCGGGCGTCGTACGACGTGCCACTTATTACGGGCGATATGGGACAGTATCACCCCATGCGGGTGATACAAGATGCATCCACCCTTGAGCTGCTCGATTCGATTGCCGGACTTGACTCGAGAACAGATGGCTTGATTTCCGAATTCGTCCGCATCGATTCGGGGTGGGAGTTGAGACTGGCATCCAGCGGAAGCCATGATTCAATTCCTGTTTGGTTGGGGCGCGATGATTTCAAGGACAAATTTAACTACTTGCAGGCGTTTTGGGATGCAGAGATACTGCGTCACCAGAACAAGGTGTACGAATTGGTAGACCTCCGTTTTAACAGTCAGATTGTCGTAAGAGAGCACCTCAGGTAAGTGCTCACCATTAATGAAAGTATAAACAGAAGCTGAAATGAGTGATAAAATTGTCGTAGGACTCGATATCGGTACCACGAAAGTGTGTGCGGTGGTCGCGACATCGGATGAACTGGAGCGAGTCCAGATTCTTGGCGTGGGCGTCGCCGAATCCGACGGATTGAACCGGGGAGTCGTTGTCAATATCGATAAGACGGTGGCTGCTGTTCGCATGGCCATCGATGAAGCCGAGCGTATGGCAGGCGTGACGGTTCGAAATGTGATCGTTGGAATTGCAGGTGATCACGTACAGAGTTTTCAGTCTCGCGGCGTCGTCACGATTTCGAATCGGGATAGTGAGATTACCGAGGCTGATGTACAGCGCTTGCTGGAAGACACAACTCATGTGGCGATGCCTGCGGACCGCGAGATTCTGCATGTCATCCCACAGGAATTTATCGTGGATGGACAGGACGGAGTAGCGGACCCAATCGGAATGAGTGGTGTCCGACTCGAAGCCAACGTCCACATCATCACAGGATTGGTATCGGCTGCTAAAAACATCTATCGATGCATAGAGAAAGCTGGCTATCAGGTTGCGGACATCGTTCTCGAGCCGCTTGGGTCATCCTTTGCGGTGTTGCATCAAGACGAGAAAGAAGTAGGTGTTGCGCTGATTGACATCGGGGGTGGAACCACAGATATCGCCGTATTTGAAGACAATACTATTCGCCACACGGCGGTAATCGCGGTGGCTGGAAACAAGGTGACCGATGATATCCGAAAGGGTCTTGGGATCATGCGCGATCAGGCCGAGGCACTTAAATGTGAGTTCGGAAGTGCGATGTCCGAAATGGCGCCGGAAGAAGAAATTGCCATCCCAGGTGTGGGAGGGCGGAATGAAAAACGAGTCGGGCGCTCGACGCTGGCTCAAATTATTCAGCCGAGACTCGAAGAAATTCTTGAGATCGCGGCAATCGAAATTAAACGCAGCGGCTTCGCTCGTCACCTCTCCGCTGGAGCGGTTTTGACGGGCGGAGGTTCGATGGTGCCAGGCACCGCCGAGCTGGCTGCAGAGATATTGGGATTGGATGCCAGGATCGGTAGACCCATGGGTCTTACCGCCGGGTTGGTCCAGGAAGTTTCTGATCCCAAATACGCGACCGGAGTGGGTTTAGTGCTTTACGGACTCAGGCCGGAGATGATTGGAAATACGCCATTCCGGACGAATCATCTCGATGATTCTCCCGGAGGGGAAGGTGGACAGACGGTCATCAGCAAAATCACCGGACGCATGAAATCATGGTTCGATGAGCTTTAACCCGACAATAAATCGAAGCGGAGTGCTCTCTCGCGGAGATTCAACTACAGCCAGGTAAGAACTACTGGAGGTTCAAAATGGACGATAATTTATTTAGCAGCCATTTCGCGTTTGACGACGCGGAAAATGCCGAAGCCAAAATCTGCGTCATCGGCGTAGGTGGTGGTGGTGGTAATGCTGTGAACAACATGATCAGCAAAGGAATCACAGGTGTTGAATTCTATGCTATCAATACTGATTCACAGGCACTCGACAACAATCTTGCTCCGTTCAAAATCCAAGCCGGACGTGGCTTGACGAAGGGACTCGGCGCGGGAGCCCGGCCAAGTATCGGCGCAGAAGCAGTCGAAGAAAGCCGAAACGAATTGGAAGAAGCCATGCGTGGCTTCGATATGGTATTCATCACGGCAGGAATGGGAGGAGGCACCGGAACCGGTGGCGCCCCCATCGTCGCAGCTATCGCGAAGGATCTCGGGATTCTCTCGGTCGCAATCGTGACGAAGCCCTTCACCTGTGAGGGTCCACGTCGTGGACAATCGGCCGAGGCAGGTGTTGATCTGCTCAAGAAAAATGTGGATACGCTCATCATCATCCCGAATGAGCGTTTACTCGATATTGCTGGCGAAGACACATCCATGCTTGAAGCCTTCGGTAAGGCAGACGATGTGCTTTACAACGCCACGAGAGGAATCTCGGACTTGATTACGGTCCATGGCCTGATCAACCTCGACTTCGCGGATGTGAAAACGACCATGCGAAATGGCGGAACGGCTCTCATGGGGGCTGCGACCGCGTCAGGGGAGAACAGGGCCGAGCGAGCAGCTCGCGAGGCGCTTTCGAGTCCTCTTCTCGACGGACTAACCATTGCTGGGGCCAGGAACGTGCTGGTGAACATCACGGCCGGAACGAGTCTGGGTATTCGTGAAGCTACCAAGGCAACCGCCATCATCCAGGAGGAAGCCGGCGATGATGTTGAAGTCATTTTCGGAACGGTCATCGATGATCAGATGGAAGAAGATCTTCGCATTACGGTCATTGCCACGGGATTTGAAAAAGCGCGTGACCGGGTTTCAGCCCAACCGCGTCGTGTCGAATTGCAGGTTACCGACTACTCGAACGCACCACTTCCCTATAAAGGAGAGGAGGGGCTAAAGCAGTTGGACGAACCGGCCTATATCAGACGTGGTGGCCAGATGCCCGTTTCGAGCGGCAGTGGAGACGGAGATAGCGAGCTCGGCTCAACCCGGGTACGTCTGCTCAATGCAGAGGATATTAAAAGCGAAGAACGTATCGATAAAGGAGAAACGGACACCCCAGCCTTTCTCAGGAAGATGATGGACTAATCATCGATTGCGTTTGATGGATCTCCAGATCCAATCGGGCCAGCCATAAAACGAACATTGGTTCGTTGCCGACCATTGAGCACGGTCGGTTTTCAGCTTGATGCTTGCAGGCTGTAGGAGTATCAGGTGTGGTGTGGTTCGGTATGGTGAAGGCGCGGCCCCGAAAGGGGCCGCGCCTCTTTTTTTCAAATCATTCTGATGCTTCTATGATGAGCTTCCACTTCCTATTTTCTCACCGATGAGCAGCAGTCTCCACATATTCAAGCTGAAGATTAGCAGGACGATTTCTCGGGCCCTGTTCTTGCTCGCGAACGGGTTATTGGTTTTGGGACTCGCTTCGAGCGCTCACGCGCAGCATCAACGCGGCGTCGTCTGGGAGATTCCACAGGACTTCAGAGAAGCTGCCGGAGATCTCCTCGAAATGCATGAAGTGGGTATCGAGGCGGTGCGGACTACCATGGTGTTCGACGATGGCCTGCTCTCCCTCGCCGACTCACTCGGCCTTGTTCTGTATCGAGAGCTGCCCTTTCGATCGTTGACTGGCCGGAGTTTAAGAGATTCACTGGCGGTCGCAGATTCGCTCGTCCTTCTCTTGCTCGAAACCGGCAGTGGACACTCGAGTGCCGGACCCGTTGGGCTCACTCAGTTTTCCGATACCTCTTCTGATGTGGCGTGTGATGAACTTGAGCGAATGGCCTCACTCATCCGCGAGACAGGTGGTGAATCCTATTATATCACTTCTTTCGTCGAAGACGACCGCTGTCATGATCGCATGGATTTTGTCTTGTTAGATGCGCTTGAAGAAGAAGATCCATTTGGCAAGCTCGGCGAGTGGCGCGAACGGCATGAAACACGGGCAGGACTGGCACGCATCGGTTTGCATGTTGAAAAAGATGCGCGCTCGGGCTTTGAAATCGAGGGGTCACCCGAAGCGCAAGCTCGTTTTTTCGAAACGGCATTTAACCAGACCGAAGCCACGGATGGAAGGACCGTGTTCTTTATTCATCGATGGCGCGACGAGTCCGGCACCGGGCAGCACGTTCCCGACCCGTTCGCGCGTCAGTATGGTCTTTATACCGTGGATTCAGACCCAAGACCGGCTCTACAAGTTGTCAGAGGAATGTTTTTAGGGCTGCAAACAACTTTTGCGTTCGATCGAGGAGTGCAGGAAGAAGACTCCCTACCATGGTTTTCCCTCCTCGGCTGGCTGCTGCTAGCGTTGACAGCGCTCATGTACGCGGCAAGCCCACGATTTCGTTCGATGATACCACGCTATTTTTTCGCTCACGGGTTTTTTCGAAACGCTGTTCGTGAGGCCCGCGAGGTTTTGCCGCTCACCAGTACGGCCATTCTAACGATCACCGGATTATCCATCGGCTTGATTGGCTCCTTCGTGATCAAGAGTCTTCAGGAAACAGACCTCGTCCTTCATCTTTTCCAGGTTCTTTCGCAGACCGCGCGAGTTTCAGTCACATCCACCCTTGGAGCACCGTTCATACTCGCCATTCTAATGGGTAGCATCGCCCTGATCGCCATGTCTCTCTGGATGGGACTCTGGATGATCGTGTCGGGTCGGCGCGTTCCACTCCTTCCGAGCCAGGCGCTCATGCTCGCAGTCTGGCCGAGGTGGCAGGTGTTATTTTTGTTACCGTTGGCGATGACATTGGCAGCGGCCGAAAGCGTACCAATCTGGGCTGTCATACTACTCGCGGCAGGGTGGTTGGGAGCGGCATATTGGTCTACCGCCCGGACCGCCTATGACTTGTTCAAGATTACATCGATCCAGATGGGATGGGCTTTCGCCGTTTGGCTTCTGAATCCGCTAATATTCGGGAGTGTCGTGCTCTTCGGATGGGCCGTTCTAAATGCCGACGACGCATCGTTCGTTTGGCATTTGATGGTGCGACACTAACTCTCTTATTCCTCAGTCCGTCGCAATTTCTACGACTACTTCCGCCCGCTCACCATCTCCTGAAGAGCCGACGGCCTGGATCAATTCGTCCCAGATCCTATCGGCGAGATCGTAGAATGGCTGCTTGTAGTGCATCCATCCAAAATGGAGGGCAAATGGCGTGACCCACATAAAGTCGCCGCGCCCGGGAAGTAGCGAAAACGCATCTACGAGAAACTTGCGAAGCTTAAAGTTCGGAATTCCCCTCATGTCGTGAAGAAGGGTATCCAGATAATATTTGCATCGAACACTGGAAAACGATTCATCGTGTTCTACAAATCCCTCAACAAAGTCAATCTGAGGACTGTTTTGGCCCTGAAACCAGTTGAAGACGGGCAAATCTAGATAACTCATGCCCATTGCCAGGCTCCACTCACAACTTTCTTCGCTGCGACCCTCATCAAGTCTGCTTCTGAAATGCGTGTCTGCCCGTTTGCTCAGGAAATCCCTGGCTGCACTCGTCACTTCACTCGTAACCTTGTCGTCCGAAGCGTAGATCATACCTGCCTGAATGCGAGGTAGATACGTGAGACCGAATTGCTTCATTGTCTTTCTTCGCCGGTCGAGTATCCGATCGACAAAAATCCCCAGTCCTTTGGGTCCACCGAACCAAAAATCAGCCTTCTGAAGTCCGGTTGCTGTAAACGAGTACGTACTAAGGCTTTTCCAGAGGGGATCAGGATCTCGGCACCAGACGATGTCACAATCGACAAAAAGTGATCGTTTGAAGGGTTTAAAAGAATCCAGATGGTGTTTAAACCCAACTATCGAGCAGTGCTGTTCAGGAAGAACTTCTAGAACTGCGAACATGGAGTCCAGCCCAGTCCTCTTCAGAAGCGAGATCTGCTCATCAGTGGCGTATAGCGCAACGGGCCGAACGCGGTCGTAACGACGTAGAGTCCGAACCGACGCAACTGCGTGCCGAAGGTAATCTTCCTTTCCGTAAGTGTGGAGAACGTAGCCTTCCACGAGCGTGCTGAATCCTAGTTTATACTAATTCGGTGCGAACGCTGCGTGACTTGTAATGTTCAACAAAGGCCTTTCGTTCAGCCCTCAGTACGCGTTCTTTCGAGGCGCCTGTTCAGGCTACTCATGAGAGCATCGAATCCACGTTTGCGAATCACCGACTGAAAACTGCGGCTGTATCCGTCGACGGTGCTGACCTCATCAAGAATAACGTCTGTTGCCAGCCAGGTTGATCCTGAAAGAGAAAGCAGGTATTCAACTTGAGTTGGGACATCCTTATATGTCGTGGTCGTCATGACACGCGCCTGCTCGCCCGTTACCGTCACGTCATCATAGGTAACCCTCGCGCGATAGATGTCGACATCTGCAAGTGATTGGTGCCGTACGATATCAGCGAATACATCAACGAATTCGACCTGTTGCGCTGAAGAGAGATCTGCCCAATGCCGACCGAGTGCCGCCGATCCCATTGCTCCAAAATCAAACATGTCATTCACAGCATGCCTGAGTAGATCTTCTTGTTCGCTCGTGATCTCCCCATCAGCACCCAGGATGTTCTTGATGTCCGAATCACGTTGCTCGAAGATGGAACGGATCTCGCTTTCGACCTGGCGGGCCTGTACCGGCGTAACAGACGCCACAGATACAAGTGTCATCAGGAGGGTCATTAAGAGTAGTCGGCTGTACATTTTCTGATACAACATGATTTGAAAAGAGGGGCAAATCCCTAAAATTGGACGTAGAACGAATGTGTAAGCAATTAGAGTCCAACTAGTGTGCCAGCTTCGAGCGCACCCAGTAAAGTACCCGTTTTTTCGAGAAGTCGAATCACAGAAACGTTGTAATCGTGGATGGCTTCCTCACGCTGAGCGCGAAGCGTCAGGTTTGTCTGGACAGCTTTAACCAGATTTTCTGTGTCGCCGATCTCTAAATCAAAATTGATCTCCTCGTCACGAAGCCAATTTTTACTAATTCTAAGTGCCTCCGCACGTGCATCTACAGCCGCTCGTGTGATTATCACTTTTCGATATGCTTCTTCTACTTCAAAAAGTACGAGTTGTCTGGCCGCATCTTCCTGAAACTGCACTTCTGCTAACTGTGCTTGTGCCTGTTCCACTTTTGACCGGGTCTGAAGGAAATTCAGGTTCTGCCTGAAGGCGAATCCTGCCCTCACGCCTCTCGACAGAAACGGATCTCCGATATATGGATTTCGCTGGCGCTCACGATCCGCGGCGTAGGCCCATTTTCCGCTGATGCCGAGAACGAATTTCGGGTAATAGTCTGACCTTGCGACATCGACAAGTGCATCTAGAGCCGAAACACCTGCCGCAGCTTGATCCAGCTCAAATCGGTACTGCAAGGCAAGTTGTTGATACGATTGCAGCGATTCGAGAGTAAAATCAACGGGCGTCAGGATTCGATTTTCAAGATCGAGTGTCTGTCCGTCGGCCAAAAACATCTGACGAGAAAGCGCGGCGCGAGCGGTCGCTCTACTCTCCTCCACTTCGACAACGCGTTGCTGAAATTCCTGCTCGGTAATTTCGACCTGGAATAGATCTGCATAATCGACATCACTGGCCCCTTCTTCGATCAATCGATCGATCTCCTTCTTTGCTCGCTCGACGATATCTCCTGCTTCATTCGTGAGCCTGTTCAGCGCTTCTGTCAGCCCGAGCGCATAGTACATTTCGCCTGCTCTAAGCGCCACCTTGCTTTCTTCTCCGCTCACCACGGCAAGATCAACATCAATGCCTGACCTCGCCGCCTTGATGGATGAACCCAACTCCCCCCATGTCCAGATTGGCTGAATCGCTTCAAATTCGATCTGATTGAAGGGTGAGAGGCGATCCCAGTCGTTTCTTACGTCAGGATCCAGATAGAGTCTGTCTGCAGGCGTGTCGTTTGGGTTATCGATGGCCGGAGCCATTGCATGCGCCGTCGTAGCCGTGAAATCCGTCATATATCGAGACGCGCGAGCCTGGAAATAGCGGGCGGCGGAAAAGTCTACCTTCGCCTCTTTTGCCCTGACTTCTGGACTAATCTCCAGCGAACGCGAAATCGCTGACTGCAAATTAACCCTTATGGTATCCTGCGCCCGAGCCGCGTCTATAGAGACAAATCCCAGCAAAACAATAAATATGATCGCCCTAATCATGCTTCTTCAGCTTTCATTCTCGATTCCTTGGTCTTCGCAGCAAGGCCTTCGCAGCAAGGTCTTCCTCGCAAGAAACGCAAACTATTCCTCAGAGGTTCTTGACGCCACCTATTCAACAATGGTAACGACCGCTGCTCGTCCCCTACTTTAGCGAAAATGAAGATTACGAAATGTGTCTGTTCGGATGTCTCCTTTCGCAAGCTGAAGGAGCATGCGCAGACCCACAACCTCAAATCGTTCGAAAAACTACAACAGGAACTCCCGTTCGGGAAGTCCTGCGAATTGTGTCATCCTTATGTGAGGAAGATGCTTGAAGACGGAACAGTTGAGTTTTCCGAGCTCCTGCCTCCTATCGAGTGATTAGGACGATGTCCGTTTCGATCTCGTC